>Ga0196977_1000022_pt1:150000-151039 | contig 151039 bp, 133 predicted proteins | sample S3v_1013CmetaG_FD_148634 | JGI IMG/M metagenome (GOLD analysis project Ga0196977, IMG submission 148634) | Soil microbial communities from Anza Borrego desert, Southern California, United States - S3+v_10-13C | ecosystem: Environmental > Terrestrial > Soil > Desert | place: USA...
GGGCTCAAGATACGTGCCGAAGCTTAGGGTTCAGTAGCAATACTGAGCGGTAGCGGAGCGTTCCGTAGGCCGATGAAGCCATCTGGTAATGGGTGGTGGAGGTATCGGAAGTGCGAATGCTGACATGAGTAGCGATAAAGAGGGTGAGATGCCCTCTCGCCGAAATCCCAAGGGTTCCTGCGCAAGGCTAATCCGCGCAGGGTGAGTCGGCCCCTAAGACGAGCCCGAAGGGGGTAGTCGATGGGAAACAGGTTAATATTCCTGTACCTGGAGGTGTGTGACGGATCTCGTAAGTTGTCAGTCCTTATCGGATTGGACTGGCTTCGAAGAGGTTCCAGGAAATAGCCCCTCCGTATAGACCGTACCCGAAACCGACACAGGTGGGATGGTAGAGTATACCAAGGCGCTTGAGAGAAGTGTACTGAAGGAACTCGGCAAATTGCCTCCGTACCTTCGGAAGAAGGAGGCCCTCATCTTGCGCAAGCAGGTTGAGGGGGCACAGGCCAGGGGGTAGCGACTGTTTAGCAAAAACACAGGGCTCTGCTAAGTCGGCTTCAAGACGACGTATAGGGTCTGACGCCTGCCCGGTGCCTGAAGGTTAAGTGGAGGGGTGCAAGCTCCGAAATGAAGCCCAGGTAAACGGCGGCCGTAACTATAACGGTCCTAAGGTAGCGAAATTCCTTGTCGGGTAAGTTCCGACCTGCACGAATGGCGTAACGACTTCCCCACTGTCTCCAGTACATGCTCAGCGAAATTGAATTCTCCGTGAAGATGCGGAGTACCCGCGGTTAGACGGAAAGACCCCGTGCACCTTTACTGCAGCTTCAGAGTGGCATTAGGAATGAACTGTGTAGGATAGGTGGGAGGCTTTGAAGCCCTGGCGCCAGCTGGGGTGGAGCCATTGGTGAAATACCACCCTGTCCATTCCTGATGTCTAACCACGCACCGTTAGCCGGTGCTGGGACCCTCTGTGGCGGGTAGTTTGACTGGGGCGGTCGCCTCCCAAAGAGTAACGGAGGCGCGCGATGGTGGGCTCAGG
>Ga0196977_1000023_pt1 | contig 144445 bp, 138 predicted proteins | sample S3v_1013CmetaG_FD_148634 | JGI IMG/M metagenome (GOLD analysis project Ga0196977, IMG submission 148634) | Soil microbial communities from Anza Borrego desert, Southern California, United States - S3+v_10-13C | ecosystem: Environmental > Terrestrial > Soil > Desert | place: USA: California...
AAGCACCTCGAGCAGGTGGAGGGCCTGGCGGTGGCCAAATCCGAAGTGCGGCAGGAGCTGGGCGCGCGGCTGGCGGCCCACCCACAGGCGCCGCGGCCGGTGATCGAGTTCGTGGGCGAGCAGTGGATCAAGCATCTCGTCATCACTCGGGCGCGTGAAGGCTCGGATAGCGCTGCGCTGCGCGAGGCCTGGCGCATGACCGGGCAGCTGCTCTGGAGCGTGGAGCCAAAGGCTTCGCTCGAGGAGCGCAAGAAACTCACCAACCTGATCCCGCTGCTGCTGAAGGCGCTCAAGGCGGGCATTGCGGCTTCCGGCATCGGCGATGAAGTGGCGCGCGCGTTCTTCGCGCAGCTAATGGCCTGCCATACCGAGGCGCTCAAGCACCATCCGCCCGCGCCGTTGAAGTCGAAGCGCACGGCCGAGCCCTCCGCCATGCTTGCCGAGAAGCTTGCCGCCGACAAGCCCGGCGGCACGAAGAACCCGTCGCCCGACGAGGTGATCGACCTCGGCAAGCCGCTCGTCATGATGAATCCCTTCGGTGGCGGCGAGGTGCAGGTCTCCGACGACGACCTCGACTTCACCGCGATGCCGCCGCCCACGCCCACGCCCGCGCCTGCGACGGCGCCGGTGGCTCCGCTTTCACTCATCGCGCCTGCCGCTCGACCGGCGCGACCGAGCACGCAGATCCGCCTGCCGAGCGCGATGCTGGTCGGCGCTTGGGTGACCGTCACGCAGGACGACGGCACGGAGCGGCCCGCGCGCCTGCATTACGTGAGCCCCCTCAAGAGCCACTTCCTCTTCGTCGATCGCAAGGGCGAGAAAGTCTACGAGTGCTCGCGCTCGATGCTCGCGCGCCGCATCTCGCTGGGCGAGGTCGCGCTTATCGACAAGGAGCCCGACGACTCCCTCTTCGACCGCATCATGGAAGGCATCTTCGGCAAGCTCAAGGCGCCGCTCGCCCACGCCGCCTAGTTACACCGGGGACAGACCCGCTTTCGCCTATTTTTTGGGCGAAAGCGGGTCTGTCCCCGGTGTTACAAGTTTGTGGCCGGTGAGCATGGCGGCGAGCAGGTTCTCGCGGTGGCGCCAGCTGGCGTAGGCGACGCCCAGCACGTGCAGCGCGATGCACGCCACGGTCGCATCGGTGAGCAGGTCGTGGATCGCCTTCAAATCGCGATGGTCGCGGAATTGGGGCGTGTCGATGACGAAGCCCGTGAGGCACAGGCCGCCGAGGAGGATCAGCAGCACGACGATCATCGCGCCGCCTGCGGGATTGTGGCCGAGGTGGCGAGGCTCGCGGCCGCGCAGCAGCAAACCGAGATACCCGGCCAACTTGCCGGGCCCTGCCACGAAGCTCGCGAAGCGGGCGTGCCCGGGGCCGACGAAGCCCCACACGATGCGCATCGCCACGAGCGCCGTGACGGCATACCCCGAGATCCGGTGCGCCGCAAGGTAGCCACCGTGCGAGAAGTAGGCCACGACAAATGCGAGCAGCAGCGCCCAATGGAAGAAACGCACGAACGGGTCCCAGACCCGCACGCGGGCCGCGTCGCGCGCCATCAGAACATCCGCTCGAGATCCATCCCTGCGTAGAGCGAGGCGACGTGCTCGGCGTAGCCGTTGTAGTGTCGCGCGGGCTTCGAGAGCAGGTCGCCATCGCGGCGCTCGCGCAAGCCGCGCCCGAACAACGCGCTCTTCCCCTCGGGATTCACGTTGCCCCAGAACGTATGCATTTTCGGATACCGCGCGGGCCAGATCGTCGCGGGCTGCCGCTCCATGAGCCGGATGCGCACGACCGCCTTCGGGCTCTTGGTGCCGAACTTCCAGGGCACCCGCACGGCAATGGGCGCGCCCAGCCCCTTCGGCAACACCTGGCCATAGGCCCCGAGGGCCACGAGCGTGAGCGGATGCATGGCTTCGTCCATCCGCAATCCCTCCACGTACGGCCAGTCGATATAGGTGATCTCGCGCTGTCCGCGGAACTGCTTCGGATCGAGCAGCGAAGTGAACTCCACGTATTTCGCATTGCCGGTGGGCTCGATTCGCCTCAGGATCTCGGACAGTGGATATCCGATGTACGGAACGATGTGCAGCCAGCCCTCGGTGCAGAGCATGCGATACACGCGCTCTTCCAGCGGCGCGAGGGTGAGCAGCTCCTCGAGGTCGAAAACGCGCGGCTTTGCGCATGCGCCTTCCACCGACACCTTCCACGGATACGGGGTGTACTCCTCGCCATTCTTGGCGATGTCCTCCTCGAGCTCGCGAAAGCGCGTGCGTGTCGTGGCGATCTCGATCGGCGTGGGCGCTTCGCCCGTCGAATAGCGACTCTTCGCCACGTTGCGCAAGCGCTCGTTTCCCTGCGCCCACGCGGCACGGCCCGCCAGCGAGAGTGCCGCGAGGCTCGCCGTGGCGGCCAGGATCCGCCGGCGGCCAAACGCCACCGACTGCGGCGTGATTTCCGAGGGGAGGATGTCGCGGTCGTAGCGGATTCGGCGCATCTAGAGCCTTTCGAGCGCCTTGCGCAGGCGCGCCTGGTAGCTTGCATCGGAGAGCGGGTAGCTCTGCAGCCAGGCATCCAGCGTGTAGCCCGGCTCCAGCGAGCGCACTTCCTCCATCTCCCATGCGGCCGCGGCGCCGTCGCCCCGCTCGGCAAGCGCCGCCGCGGTGAAGAGACGGACCTCGACGTCGGCAGGATTGCGCGCCTGGGCCTCGCGCAGGTTGATCAGCGCCTGCTCGGTGTCGCCGAGGAAGTAGTACGCGCGCCCCAGGAGCAGGTACACGAGATATCCGCCATCGGGCTTGTAGCGCAGCGCCGTGCGAAGGGCGCCGATCGACTTTCCCGCTTCACCCATGTACGTGTGGATGCCGCCCAGGAGCGCGTGCGCGTCGGCAAATGACGGCGTGAGCGCGATGGCGCGCTCCAGCGATGCGCCGGCCTCGCGATGGCGCCTCGCCTGGGCGTGCACGAAGCCGAGCGCCCAGTGCACCTCCGCGATCTCCGGATCGATGTCGCGCGCGGTCTCCGCGAGCTCGCGTGCGCGATCGAGGCTCGCGCGCGCGTGGGCGTTGGCGTTGAGGCGATGGTCCATCGCGTGCGCCAGGGCCAATCCGGCGTAGGCACGCGCAAAACGCGGGTCGAGCTCGATCGCCTTGCGGTAGTGCTCGCGCGCCTCGGCGTTCTCTCGCGGGCCGCGCACGAGGAAAAGCGCCTGGGCGCGCAGGAACTGGTCGTAAGCTTCGAGGCTTCGCGTGTGGCGCCGCGCGAGCCGTTGCCTTTCCGCGTCGCTCACCTTGGTCGGCAGCGCCGCGGTGAGGTGGCGGATGATCTCGTCCTGCACCGGGAAGAGCTCGCCGAAGGGGCGCTCGTAGCGCTCCGACCAGAGCTGCTCGCCGTTGCGCGTGTCGGTGAGGCGCGCATGGATTCGCAGCACGCCGCCCTCGCGCTGCACGCTTCCGGAGACCGAGTAGCGCGCGCGCTTCGCCGCCTCGCCGCCCGGCACGCCGGCGTGGATCACGCGCAGCCCGGACAGGCGCCCAAGCTCGGTCATGAGGCTGTCGCCCATGCCGCGCGCGAGGTACGACTGGCTACCATCGCCGCCGATCGATTCGAACGGCAGCACCGTCACCGTCACTCCCGCTTCCGCCGGCTCGCTCGGGGCGGGTTGGCCGGGCCGCGTGGCGGTGTCGCCCGGGAAGTACAGGGCCACTGCGGCGAGCGCCATTGCGAGCACCGCGAGCACCCCCCATCCGTAGCGAGGCAACTTTCGGTGCGCTGCCATCGCCTTCGCCGCGCCCGGCTCCGCAATCGCGGCCTTCAATCGATAGCCGCGCTTGGCGATGGTCTCTATATAGGAAGGGGCCCGCGGATCGTCGCCCAGCGCGCGCCGCAGCTTGGCGATCGACTGCGAAAGCGCCTCGTCACCCACCACGACGCCGGGCCATGCCGCGGCAAGAAGCTCTTCACGGCCGACGACTTCGCCGCGCCGCTCGGCCAGGATCGCCAGCAGGTCCATGGCGCGAGGCTCTACGCGCACGACCTCCGCTCCGCGGCGCAATTCGTTCGTGGCGGGGTTTGCGAGCCAGTCGCCGACGGGGAAAGCGACTCGTGCCGCCGGGGCCGCGATCGTCGCCATCCTATTGATCCGACGAGAAAAACGGATTCATCAAGAAATCGTCAGCGGTCCGTCAGGACTTCCCGGGGGCGGGAATGCAGCGTCCATCGTACCGGCGCGAATGCGCGCCCGGGAATTCCTTGAAAACTTCACGGAGATCGTCATGCTGAAACGCTTTCTGGCTTTTGTCGCAGCCACCCTCCTTGCGTGGCCCACGCTCGCCGCCGACGCGCCGCCACTCAAGATCAAGCCGCTCGCCGAGAGGAAGGTGACCGAGCTTCCCGCCGGCACGCTCTACTGGCGCGTGGAAAACGTCCCGAGCCTCGAGGCGGGGCGCGCCGCCGCGGGCCGATGGGGGCTCGTCGCCGAATCCGACGGAAAGGTGTGGCTGTTCACGCTGGGCGAGAAGGGCGGCTCGACGGGCGCCGGCACCAAGGTCGCCGAAGTCGGGCCGATCGCGCGGCCCAAGGCTTCCGAGTACCTGCTGCGCATCAACGAGGCTACCGGCGCTCCCGGAAGCATCACGTCGGTTCACTTCCACCCCGGCTCGGAGGCCTTCTACGTGCTCAAGGGCGAGCAATCGATTCGCGGTGACCATGGCATTTTGAAGGTCCATCCCGGCCAGCCCGCCGCCGGCCACGGTGCCGACATGGCGATGCAGGTTTCCAGCAGCGGCACCACCGACCTGCATTCGCTGGTCATGTTCGTGGTCGATGCGACGCGGCCGTTCTCGACGCCGGCGAAATTCTCGCACTGAACGCGGGCGCGGCCGAAATGCCGGGCCGGCCATGCCGGTCGGCCCACCCGGGGAAACCATCGTCGCGGCGGTGTTACCTAACCCGGAAGCGTGGAGGCCGCCATGAAGCCGCACATTTCCGGATCGATCGTTCTCGCGACCCTTTCTGCGTGCGCATCGTCGCCGCCCGCGGAGCCCTACTGGCGGCACATGGGGTCGGCTTCGGCCACCGAATTCCCGATCGACAACCAGGGTTGCGCCGCGCGCGCCTCGCGGATGGCGCCGACGGGGCGGGCGGACCTGCTGACCAGTGGCGCGACGGTCCCGAACAACCGCATCGACCGTCCACCCGAGCGGTGGGTGAGCTCGGTCGCGGACCGGGCCTACATGGATTGCATGCGCGAGCGCGGTTGGGTGGCGGCGCGACGCTAGCGATTCACGAAGACGGCTGCCGCCTCAGGCGTAGGCGCGGACGTTGGCGACCGATTCGGCCACTTGCACCACGATGGAAGCGAACAGGCCGATGGTGACGAAGGCGAAGAAGGCGGTGAGCATGGGGTTTCTCCTGGAGTGCGTTGCGTTGTCGATGGATGCACTCTAGGCAGCCGGCGGTTGACCCGCGAGTCCTAAGCGACGAAATGCAGGAAACACGGAGTGGAACGCCCCCAGGGGCGGGAATCCCCCTTTTCTTTCCCTGCCGCCGCCCCCATATTCCGGTCATGGACACGCTTACGACCACCTCCAAGAAGACGCTTTCCACCTCTTCCGCGCCCAACCGCCACTGGGTCGGCGACGGCTTCCCGGTGCACGGGATGTTCGGTTACACGGGCGATACGCGGCGAATCAGCCCCTTCCTGCTGCTCGATTACGCCGCGCCCATGACCTTCGAGCCCACGACCAAGCGACGCGGCGTGGGCCAGCACCCGCATCGCGGCTTCGAGACCGTGACCATCGTCTACGCGGGGGAGGTGGAGCATCGCGATTCCACCGGCGGCGGCGGCGTCATCGGGCCCGGCGACGTGCAATGGATGACCGCGGGCGCCGGCATCCTCCACGAGGAATTCCATTCCGAGCGCTACGGCAAGTCCGGCGGTCCCTTCGAGATGGCGCAGCTCTGGGTGAACCTGCCTGCGAAGGACAAGATGGCGACGCCCGGCTACCAGGCGATCACCAGCGCGCAGATTCCCACGGTCGCGCTTCCCGATGACGCCGGCTCGGTGCGCGTGATCGCGGGCGAGCTTGCGCAAAGCAAGGGTCCGGCCCGCACCTTCACGCCGATGAACGTCTGGGATGTGCGCCTCGCCACCGGCAAGGCCGCGGACCTCTCGCAACCCGAGGGGTGGACGGTGCAGGTCGTCGTCCTCGCCGGGACCGTGCAGGTGAACGGCGCGACGATTCTGCGCGCCGCCCAGATGGCCACGCTGGACACCGCCGGCCGCGGCGTCGCGATCGAGGCCAACAACGATGCCAAGGTGCTGCTACTCGCCGGCCAGCCGATCGACGAGCCCGTGGTCGGCTACGGCCCCTTCGTGATGAACAGCGAGGCCGAGATCGCGAAGGCCATCGAGGACTTCAACAGCGGCAAGTTCGGCCGCATGCCGTGATTGTTACACCCGGGACAGACCCGCTTTCGCTTAAAGTTTAGGCACTGCCCAAGAAATAAGCGAAAGCGGGTCTGTCCCCGGTGTAACAAAGGGGCGCCGCTATAATTGCGGCTTCATGCGCAGCACCGAACTCGCTTTCTCCCCGCGTCGCAGGTCCCTCCTCATCGCCGCAGCGGGAGCCGCGCTCCCTCTCACCGGCATTTCCCCAGCGCTCGCCGCGGCCAAACCACTGGTGGTCGGCGGCCTTCCGGTCACCTGCAACCTCACGCTGCCCGTGGCGTGCGTGGCGCGTGCCGCGCAATCGGGGCCGCACGCGGGGCTTTTCCAATACGAGAAGTACAACGGCTGGCCCGAGGTGAAGGAATCGCTCATGGCTGGCCGCATCCAGGCGGCGTACATGCTGGCGCCGCTGGTGATGGACCTTGCCGACAAGAGGATCCCGCTCAAGATCGTCTCCCTCGGCCATCGCTCCGGCGCGGTGATCATGGTCCGAAGCGATTCCGCCTTCCGCAGCTTCAAGGACCTCAAGGGGAAACGCGTCGCCGTCCCCAGCCGCTTCGCGGTGGACTTCCTCTTCCTGCGCCGGATGCTCGCGAAGGAGGGCATGACCACGCGCGACGTCGAGGTGATCGAGATGCCGCCGCCCGACATGCCCGCGGCGCTCTATGCCAAGGCGGTCGAGGCGTATTGCACCGGCGAGCCGTTCGGCGCATCCGCGCAGCGTGCCGGCTACGCGCGCCCGCTCAGCATGACGCGCGACGAATGGCGCAAGTACATCTGCTGCGTGCTCACGGTGCGCGAGGAGCTGGTCCGCGAGAACCGCCCGCTGGTGCAGGACCTCGTCAACTACGTGCTCGGCGCCGGCGTCTGGCTCGACCAGCAGCAGGCGAATCGCGACAAGGCGGTGAAGATCGCCGCGGGGCGCAAGTTCTTCAACCAGGACCCCAACATCATCAGGTTCGTGATGGAGAACCCGGCCGATCGCGTGACCTATGGCGACCTGAACATGGTGCGCACCGAATTCGAGGAGCTGATGCAGCTCTCCGTGGACGCCGGCACGCTCAAGCGGCCGGTGGCCTACGGGAAATACGTCGATGAGAGCTTCGCGAAGCTCGCCACTCCCGCGGTGATCCGGCTGTGAAGGGCATCGCGGCCTTCCTGGCGCTCATGACCTTCGCCGGCGCGGCCTGCGCGGCCGACAAGTTCAAGTCGGGCGTCTTCGAGCCCGCGCGCCTCGCGCCGGAAATCGCGCTGATCGGCTCCGATGGGGGTGAGCTCAGCCTCGGCAAGTACCGCGGCAAGGTCGTGGTGCTCGGCTTCGGCTTCAGTCATTGCCCCGAGATCTGTCCCACCACGCTCGACCGCCTCGCGAAGGCGAGGAAGCGCCTCGGCGCATCCGGCGCGCAGATGCAGGTGGTCTACGTGACCGTCGATCCCGGGCGCGACACTCCCGAGCGCCTGCGCACCTACCTTGCCGCCTTCGATCCCGGCTTCGTCGGCGGCACCGGCACCGCAGCGCAGATCGACAAGGTGCAGAAGGAATACGGCATCGTCGCCGCGAAGACGATGGGCAGGGATCCCCGCACCTATGGCGTGGACCACTCTTCCTTCGTATACCTGGTTGACCGCGAAGGGCGGTTGCGCGTGATGGTCCCGTACGGCAGGAGCGCGGAAGACATCGCCCACGACGTTGCCCTCCTGTTGAAGAAGTGAGGACGGCTTCGCGGCTCTCGCTGTCGCTGCTTGCGCTCCTGCCCGCGCTCGCCCTGGCGTGGGCCGCCTTCGCCCCCGTCGCCTCCGATGACCGCGAAGAGGTGTTCGAGATCCCCACCGGGACCTGGGCGCGCCGCATGGCGGGCGACAAGGTCGATATCCTGCCGAACGAGGTGCGCCTCACGCTCGGCATCAAGGACGTCCTCGTGCTCAGGAATCGCGACGACGTCCCGCAGGTCTTCGGGCCGGCGCTCCTCATGCCGGGCCAGACCTTCCGCCTGCCCTTCGAGATGGCCTCGAGCTACCAGTTCGCGTGCACGGCGCATTCGAGCGGGCAGATGACCGTGACGGTCGCGCCCGGGCCCGAGACCGGATGGGAGCGGCTCGCCTGGCGCGCGCGCGCATGGATGCCGGAGGGCCGCACCTGAAGAATGTCCGTGAGGCGGCGCCCGCGCTGGCGGTGATCGCCGCGCTGCTGGCCGCGTGGTGGTACGCGGTGGTCTCGGCCGAGAGCCCGATCTTCCCCACGCCGCTGCAGGTGCTCAAAGGCGCGCTCGAGCTGGCCGAGGACGGCACGCTCTGGGAGCACATCGGCGCTTCGCTCTTTCGCGTCGGCACGGGTTTCGGCATCGCGGTGGCGCTCGCCCTGCCGCTGGGATTGTGGATGGGATGGGTGCGCGGCGCGTACCTCACGCTCAATCCGCTCTTCCAGATGCTGCGCCCGATCTCGCCCATCGCGTGGATCCCGCTCGCCATCCTGTGGTTCGGCGTGGGCGACGTGTCCCCGATCTTCCTCATCTTCCTGTCGTCGGTGTTCCCGATGATCGTGCAGACCGTCGTCGGCGTGCACACCATCGAGCGGCGCTACCTGCGCGCCGCGGCGAACTTCGGCGTCTCGCGCTACACGCTGTTTCGCCGCGTCGTGATCCCCGCGGTGCTGCCGCAGATGATCGTCGGCATGCGCATCGGGCTGGGCGTGGCCTGGCTGGTGGTCGTCGCCGCGGAGATGATCGCGCTGCGCTCGGGGCTGGGCTACCTCATCATGGATTCGCGCAATGCCGGCAACCGCTACGACCTGGTGATCGCCGGGATGATCATCATCGGCGTGATCGGCCTGATGCTCGACGGCGCGATGCGTCTCCTGGAAGGCCTGAAGACCGTGCGGTGGCGCTATGTCCGCTAGCAAGATCGTGGTTGAAGGCGTGAGGAAGGGCTTCACGGCCAACGGCAAGGTGCTGCCCGTGGTCGACGGCGTGAGCTTCTCGGTGGCCGAGGGCGAGTTCGTCGCCATCGTGGGGCCTTCGGGCTGCGGCAAGTCCACGCTGATGAACATCATCGCCGGCTTCGAGCGGCCGGACGAAGGCCGCGCCCGCGTCGACGGCGTCGACCTGGCGGGCCCGAGCCCCAAGGGCATCGCCATCTCGCAGCACGGTTCGGTGTTCCCGTGGCTCACCGTGCGGGAGAACCTGATGTTCGGGATCGGGGACAGATCCACGGTCCATCCCCAGGAGCTGGCCGATCACTATGCGGCGATGGTCGGCCTCGAGGGCTTCGAGAAAAGCTATCCCCACGAGCTCTCGGGCGGCATGCTCAAGCGCGTGGAGCTCGCGCGCGCGCTGGTGGTGAAGCCCGAGATCCTCTACATGGACGAGCCCTTCTCGGCGCTCGATGCGCTCATGAGCCTGCGCATGCGCAGCGAGCTGCTGCGCATCCTCGCCGAGGAGCGGCACACGGTCCTCCTCATCACGCACGACGTGGAGGAGGCCGTCCACATGGCCGACCGCATCCTGGTGCTCGCGCCCCGGCCGACGAAGGTCCAGGCCACCTTCGAGGTGCGCCTGCCGCACCCGCGCAAGCCCTCGAGCCCCGAGGTGCAGGCATTGCGCGGGGCGATCCTGCGGGAGCTGGGCGTCGAGGCGTAGCTACTTGCCGAACTCGCCGCCGTCCAGCGGGCGAATCTCGCACTCCAGGTTCCACTCGTCGCCATGCACGGCGAGGAAGCGCTTGGTGAGCTCGACCGCCTCGTCCATCGACCTGGCCTCGAGCACCGCGTAGCCACCGATCACTTCCTTGGTCTCGGTGAAGGGGCCTTCGGTGATCGAGAGCTTCCCGCGGTCGGAGCGCACGCGCACGCCCTCCTGGGTGGGACGCAGGCCCGCGGTGCGGATGAGCGAGCCTTCGCGGATCATCTCGTCCATCAGCTTGCCCATCTCGGTCATGAGGCGCTCGCTGGGCTTCTGCCCGGTCTCGGCCACGCGGATCATGGAAAGGAATCGCATTCGGAAATCTCCAGGTTGTCGGGGGCTGGAAGTCAGCCTTCCTGGGCAGTAGTCGAACAGGCCGGGGGATTTTCGACAATGCCGCGATCGGGTCGCGGATTTTTCAGGAGGTGATGGCGCCCATCCGGGGACGGATCTCGTTCACCACGGCCCGTACGCCGTCCACGCGGGCGGCCGCCTTCTCGGCGCGCAGCGATTGGCCCGGCGTCGTCGTCCAGCCAGTAAGCCGCACGATCGAGTCCGCGGCTTCCACGCCGATCTGGCCGCTGAGGTTCGGCAGGGTAGTGATGGCGGCAATCACCGCGCGTTGGAGCGCCTGGTCGGGACCGAGGCTGCGCGCCTCCACGTCGATGCGGGCACGCGGCGGGGCCTGCGGCCTGGCTGCCACTTCGCGAGCTGCGGTGGAGACCGGACGCGTTGGTTGCGTGCGTCGAGGTTTCTCCTTCTTCGCCGCCCGGGCTCGCGTCTTGCGCTTGGGCTCGATGGCCGGCGCCAGGGCGAGCGGGACGGGCTCGGTGACGAGGGTCTCGTTGGTCGCAAGGGTCTCGCTCGGGAGGAGCGGCTCGGCTGGCTGCGGCGATTGGCTGGCGGGAACCCACCTGGCCGGCGGCAAGGCCGCGCTGGCCTCGGACGCGGCGGCTCGCGGGGAGGGCTTCTCGTCGAGCACGAGCGCCACCGTCGCGACGGCCGCAACGAACGCGATCGGCAAGACGTCGAGCAACTTCATGGATCCTCCCGCCCCCCTTCGAGGCAACGGTGTGAGCACGGGGACCGGTGCGAGTTCGACGCCACCGTGCCGGATGGAACAACACGCGTCATGAACTTGTCGCGGGATCGGCCGCCACGACGTCCCCGGTGTAACAATCGAAAGGCGGCGCCCGCCGATCGACCTATCGGCCCGCACGCTGCATCGCCGAGCGGGTCCATCCCTGATCACATCAGGAGGTGACCATGCGACACGCAATCCAGCTTGCAATGACCGCCGCCGCCCTCGCGCTGGCGAGCGCCGGGGCTTTTGGAATGGGCGACAAGTCGAAGAACCGCGAGTCGGCCGCGCGCGGCGGCGACAGCACCGAGAGCACCCGCGCCGGCAACGCGCAGGAGCGCGCGCAGCAAGGCGCAACGAGCTCTGGCCTGCCGGTCGGGGAGGGAACCACCACCGCCGAAGCCGCGCGGCAACGCGCGGAGAAGAAGGGCGGGACCACCGACGACAATTTGGGTCGCCACCGCCCGGACGAATTGCCCAAGGGCGAGAAGCGCTAGCGATCCTTCTTCAGCATCCTGTCGCCGCGGGTTTCGGGTAACCCGCGCTCGCCCCGCGGCGGCTCGTCATCGTCGATGACGGGCTCGCCCTTGGCCCCCGTGAACGAAGCCGAGGCGTGGCGCTCGCCATCGTCGCTGCCCTGGCTGGCCTTGCCCGGTTTGCCCAGCTGGAACTCGCGCGCCGTCAGCTTGCTGGGGACGGTCGCCGGATCCTGCAATTCCTCCTGCTCGTCGTCGGTGCGGGGCTGGCCGGCAATCGGCTGCGCCGCATCGCGTTCGGCGTCGCGCCGCGGATTCATTTCGTTTCTCTGCATGCGTCCTCCGGACGTGGGCTGGAAGGACATGTGGCCGCATGGCGCGGCCGAAGTTCATGGCGAGCCGCGGCAAATGCCATGCCCAATCGCGCGGAGCCCAGGCGCACGCGAATGGCATACTCGCGGGCGATGCATATCCACGCGCGCAAGCTCGCGATCATCGTCGTCGCGCAGCTGCTCGGCACGTCGCTGTGGTTCAGCGCCAACGCCACTTTCGACGACCTGTCGCGCCTGTGGAACATCGACAGCGCCGGCATCGGCCTGCTCACGATGGCGGTGCAGCTGGGCTTCGTGTGCGGCACGCTGCTCTTCGCGCTCTCGGGGCTAGCCGATCGCTTCCCGGCCAGCCGCCTCTTCGCGGCGTGCGCCGCCTTGGGCGCGGTGGCGAACGTGGCTTTTGCGTTCGTCGCCGATGGGCTCGCTTCGGGCGCGTTATTGCGCTTCCTGGTGGGCTTCGCCATGGCCGGCGTGTATCCGCTCGGCATGAAGCTCATCGTGAGCTGGGAGCCCGAACGCGCGAGCGAGGCGCTCGCCTGGCTGGTCGGCATGGTGACCATCGGGACCGCGTTGCCGCACGGCATCCGCGCGCTGGGAACCGGATTGCCGTGGCAATCCGTCGCGGTCACCTCCTCGCTCCTGGCAGCGTTGGCAGGAGCGGCCATATACCGCCTGGGCGATGGGCCTTCGCTGCCACGGGCGATCGCGCGACTGCACTGGGGCGCGACTTTCACGGTCGCGCGGATCCCGGCCTTCCGATCCGCGGCGCTCGCCTATTTCGGCCACATGTGGGAGCTCTACGCATTCTGGACGGTGACGCCGTTCCTGGTTGCGATCGCGTTCGGTTCCCGCTCGCCGGATGTGGCGACGATCGCCGCCTGGTCCTTCGCCATCATCGCCGTCGGTGGCCTGGGCTGCATCGCCGGCGGGCACTTCAGCCGGCGGCATGGCAGCGCGCGCGTGGCCGCCGTGGCGCTGGCGGGCTCGGCGCTCACCGGCCTCGCATTTCCCTTCGTGGCCACGCACACGACGCTCGCGCTCGCCGTCCTGCTCGCATGGGGGCTCGCCGTGGTGCCCGACTCACCGCAGTTCTCCTCGCTTTCGGCCCGTGCCGCGCCGCCGCACCTGGTGGGAAGCGCGCTCGCGATCCAGAACAGCATCGGCTTCGGCATCACGCTGGTCTCGATCGAGCTCGCGACCGCCTGGATCGGCACGATGGGCGCGGAAATCGCATGGATTCTCGTGCCCGGCCCGCTGCTGGGCCTCGTCGCGATCGCGCCCCTGCTGCGCGCGCGCAAGCGCTTCGCCTGAGGGTCGCGGCGAACAGGGCGCACGGCGCGCTATCCTGTCCTTCCGCACCGAGGAGCTTCACGATGGCCTGGGCCATTCTCTTTGTCGCCGGCCTTTGCGAGATCGGTTGGGCCGTGGGACTCAAGTACACCGATGGCTTCACGCGGCCGCTGCCGACGGCCCTGGTGGTCACCGCGATGATCGCGAGCGTGTGGTTGCTCGCCATCGCGTTGCGCACGATACCGGTGGGAACGGGTTATGCGGTTTGGACGGGCATCGGCGCCGTCGGCACCGCGCTGATGGGCATGGTCCTCTTCGGCGAGCCGCGCGATGCGCTGCGCCTGCTTTCGATCCTCCTGATCGTCGCGGGAATCGTGGGCCTCAAGCTGGTCACGCCTTCGTAGCGCGATGAAGAAGCCGCCGCCCTCGTCGGTTCCCAAGACGCGCCTGGGCCGGCTCGCGCACATCGGCTTCGCGGCGGGTGAGCTGGCCATGGGTGCGGCGACGGCCGGGTTGAAGCGCCTGGCCGGCGGGAAAGCGCCGCAGTTCGCCAATGCGCTGATGTCGGCCGAGAGCGCGACCAAGCTCGCCGCGCGCCTTGCGAACCTGCGCGGAGCGGCGATGAAGCTGGGCCAGCTGCTCTCGCTGCAGGGCGAGGACATGCTGCCGCCGGAATTCGCGAAGGCGCTCGCCGTGCTTCGCTCGCAGGCGGCGCCGATGCCCGCGGAGCAGGTGCGCCGCGTGCTGGGGCGCGAATACGGCAAGGGCTGGGAGAAGCGCTTGCGCCACTTCGAGTGGGAACCCGTGGCCGCGGCCTCCATCGGGCAGGTGCATCGCGCCACGACCCGCGATGGCCGGGACCTCGCCCTCAAGATCCAGTACCCGGGAGTGGCCAGGTCGATCGCGAGCGACGTCGACAACGTGGCGGTGCTGCTGCGCCTCTTCAACATCCTGCCCCTGGGCATCGACGTCGCCGCCACGGCCGAGGAAGCCAAGCGGCAGCTCGCGCAGGAGGCCGACTACGAGGCCGAGGGCCGCTTTCTCGAGAGCTACGCCAGGCTCGTGAAGGACGAGCCGCAGCTGCTGGTGCCGCGCGTGCACTGGGACCTCACCACGGCGCGCATCATGGCGATGGACTTCATCGAGGGCGACCCGCTGGAGAAGGTGGCCTCCGAGATGCCGCGCGACCGCGATCGCGTGGGCGCGCTGCTCGAGCGGCTGCTCTTCCGCGAGCTCTTCGAGTTCCGCGTCATGCAGACCGATCCCAATTTCGCCAACTACCTTTACCAGCGTGACACCGGGCGCGTCGTGTTGCTGGATTTCGGCGCGACGCGACGCTTCGACGACGATTTCGTCGCCACCTATGCGCGAATCACCCGTGCGGTGGTGGCCGACGATCGGGCCCGCGTCGGGCGCGAGGCGGTGCGCATCGGCTACGTGGCGCCGGGCGACAGCGCCGATCGCGTGGAGGCCGCGGTGGACATGATCTACCTCGTCTGCGAGCCGCTGCGGCACGAGGGCCCGTACGACTTCCCCACGTCGAACCTGCCCGCACGCGTGCGCGATCTCGGCTATGACCTCGCCATCCGCCGCGGCCTCGTGCGGGCCCCGCCGCCGCAGACGATTTTCCTGCACCGCAAGCTCGTGGGCTCTTTCCTGCTGCTCGCCCGCATCGGCGCGCGCGTGGATGCGAGGTCGCTGGTGCTCGAGAGCCTGAAGAAGGCGCCGAAGTGATTCAGGAAGTGACTGGCCCCAGCCGCGGGCGGATCTGGTTCACGACACCCTTCACGCCGCTCACCCGCAGCGCCGCCTTCTCCGCGCGCAGCGACTGACCCGAAGTCAACGTCCACCCCGACAGGCGCACGACTGAGTTCTTCGCCTCGACGCGAATGCGGCCGGTGATGTCGGACATGCCGCGCAGCGCCTTCATCGCAGCGAGCTGGACACGCCGGTCGGTGCCGGGCAGGCGGCGCGCCTCGACCTGGATGCGGGACCTCGGAGGCTCGGTTTCGCGCGCGGCGACGACGCGCTTAGCCTCCGCCGGCTTCGACGGCGCCAGTGCGGGCTGCGGCGCGACGGCTTCGTGAACGGGCGAGGTGTGGGGCGCCGCGACAACCGTTTCGTCCGGCGTCAGCGAGTCGGACACCGGAAACCACTTCGCGGACGAGACGACGGCGCGCGGCTCGAGCCTTTCGGGGACATCGTCCATCGCCAGGGCAGCCACGGCGACGACGGCGACAAGGGCGATGGGCAACAGCTCCTGCGATCTCATGGCGCGCCTCCTTCGCGTCTGTGAGCTACAAATGCGTCGACGAGTTCTTCGTCACCGTGCCGGATGGAATAACCCCCGTCACGAGGCTGACGCGATTTCGTCGCCCGGCGGCGACGCGCCTCAATTCTGGTCGGGAATCTCCGGCTCCACGAGCAGCTTCAGCAGCTCGAGCGACTCGCCCCATCCGAGGTAGCAGGCCTCCGCGGGGATCGCATCGGGCACGCCTTCCTGTGTGATGTTGAGCTCGGCGCCCACCATCACCTTCCTGATCTCGACGGTAACGGTCATGGTGCCCGGCAGGCCGCTGTCGAAGCGGTCGGTGTGGCGGATGCGCTGGCCCGGCACGAGCTCGAGGTACTCACCGCCGAAGGAGTGGCTGGAGCCGGTCGAGAAATTGGTGAACGACATCTTGTAGGTGCCGCCTACGCGCGGGTCCATCTGGTGGACCTTCGCCGTGAAGCCGTGCGGGGCCATCCACTTCACCAATGCATCGGGATCGAGGAAGGCCTTGTACAGGCGCTCGGGCGTGGTCTTGAGGACGCGGTGCAGGCGAATGGTGCTGGGCATGGAATTCTCCTGGGAGGAAGTTGGGCTTGGTAACCCGTAATCGATCTGCCCGCCGGGAAATCGACAGGGCGAGGCGAATTTATTTCGACGCCCTACTTCGGCCGTGGCCGCCTCAGGTCCGCATCGGGGCGCGAGAGCTTGCCGGCGCGCAGGTCGGCCACGGCATTGGCGACGGCGCGGGCGACGTTGCGCACTTCTTCCTGCACGTGGCTGTCGCCGTCGAGAGCTTCGTGGCTCGTGGCATAGGGCTCGTAGTAGCCGATGAAGCGGTCCAGGCGCGACTGCGGCCCGGAGTCGACCAATCCCATCCACTCGAGCCAGTCGGTGAGCGAGCGGCGCGTCTCCTCGATGCCGGCGACGTCGCCGTGCACCACGACGCCGAAGGCGCGCCCCGCGAGGTGCTTGGGGAAAGGCCATCCCGAGAGCTCGATCTCCTTGGCCTTTTCGGGATCCTTGCCATGGGTGAGCGTGGGATCCGGGTTGCCGCCGTCGGCACAGACGAGCCGGTCGATCATGAGCTTCATGCTGCTGCTGGTGTGGTACCAGTTGACCGGCGTGACGAGGATCACGCCGTGCGCGAGCACCCAGCGCTCGTAGATCTCGGCCATCCAGTCGTTCACCTGGTTGAAGGCGTGGTTCGGATAACACGAGCAGGGCCAGTGGCACAGCGGCTGCGCGGTGGAAACGCAACCCTTGCACGGGTGGATCCTGAGCGAATAGTCGGAGGTGAGGCGGCTCAGGTCGAGCAGGTCCACCTCCAGGCCCTTGCCCTCGAGCGTTTCCTGCGCGATGCGCGCGAGCCGCCATGTCTTCGAGACCTCGCCGGGGCAGGAGCCGTCGTTGCGCGAGGAGCCGCAGATGACGAGCACGCGCGACCTGGTCGCCGGGTCCTTCTGCGTCTTCTCGGCGGCGACCAGCTTGTCGCGCGTCTCGCGCCATTCGATCGACAGCTCGTAGTCGGGATCGTGGAATCCCGGTCCCGCCCTGGCGCTGCGCGGGGCCTTGCGATCTTTCGCATAGGCGTCCCACGCGATCGCCTCGAGGCGCGCGATGGCCTCGGACTCCTTCTCGAAGGCGGGGTCGAAGAAGTTGTCGCGGAAGCGGCGCGTGAATTCCTCGCGCGGCATCGGCCAGTGCGGCGCTTGTCCCTTGCGCGGCTTCGTCATGCCGCTATATTGCAGAATCGGTGCTTCGAACGGAAGGAGGGCCGCGGGCACACAACGACTGGCGGCCCGGTCGGGGTCCGAATCGAGGGGCCTCCTCCCGACTCAGTGCAAAGTGCGGTTGGCGAGCGCCTTCGCTTCGCGACCGCGCAGCACACGAGGATGCAATTCGGCGCTTTTGCGTGGGGCGCGCCGAACCAGCGCCTCGCGCAACGCCGCGTCGTCGAGCATCGAGGGCGCGAGCCGGCGCAGCTCGCCCGCTTCCAGCGCGGCGACGGGCAGGCCGTCCTCCAGCAACAGGCGATTGCTGTGTACGGCGGGCACGCGGCTTTCGGGCGTGAGGATGCCCACGAGATTCAACGGATCCGCGGCGCTCAGCACCACGCGCTCGCCCGCCTTTTCCATCTTGCGCACGGCGCGAAGGCGCCCCACTGCGTCGGCCGCCGCGAACTGCTCGCCGCCGAAGCCGGCGACGAAACGCCCCCCGCGAATCTCGCCGCGCGCTTCGAGCCGCCGATATACGCCCACCAGGTCGCGCCAAGGCGGCAGGCCGGATTCGCGCAGCAACATGGAGCGGAAGACGACGCCGTAGCGCTTGAGCAGGGTGCGGGCGATGTGCTCGTGACCCTCTCCCACGGGAGAGGGAGAAGCCAGCAACGCCCAGCGTCCCGCCGTCTCGATCGCGCGGCGACGCTTGTCCTGGCGCGCCAGCAGCGCGCGCAGGCCGGCAAAGGAATCGGCGGTTGCGATGCCGGCGCCGGCCAGCTCCGCGAGGCCGCGCTCGACGAGCGAGGGAAGCAGCCCCGCAGCCTTCACGATCTCGTGGAAGAAAGAGGCGCCCCGCTCGGCGAGGACGTCGCGGATGGCGCTGGCTTCGGCGCCGAGGGATTGTGTTGCCGCGTCCGCGGGAACGGCACGGGTCCAGTCCGCCAGGTCCTCGCGAAGCAGCAGCGTGATCGGCGAGGTCCGCAGCGGCGCCTTGCTGCCGGGCGTCAATCGCCCCCAAGCGACGCGCCCGCTCAGGCAGAGCAGGTCGAGTTGCTCCTTGCCGTAGGCGGCGATGCGCGCGGGAAGGACGTCCTGCTCCCACGCCACCGCGGCGAGCTCGAAGCCTTCGAGCTGCTCGACGACCATCGCGAGGCCCTCCGAGCCATGGGCCTGGTCCTCGCTGGCGACATGCTGCCAGTGCAGGAGGAAGCGGTAGTAATCGGCGGCGCTGGCCGGCTCGATCTCGGCGCGCAACCGCGACAGCGTGTAGCGGTGGATGCGCGCGAGCAGGCGACGGTCGCACCATTCGATCTCGGTCGTTCCCGGCGTGAAGCGGCCGCGCAGGATGCGGCCCTGGCCTTCGAGGGTGAGGAGCAGGGATGAATCCGATGGGGCAAGTCTTCTTTCGGTCACGGGCCCGAGCACTTCGAGACGGCTCGCCAACAGGTCCATGGGCTCGTCATCCTTGCGCTCATGGGCGAACCACGCGCCCCCCTTCGGCACTACCCGCGCACCGAGCTGCCCAAGCAACGCCCTCCAATCCGAAGAGAGCTCCCCCTCGAGGATGAAGCCCGCCACCATCAGCGCGTCGTACATCTCGTCGGGCGTGTTCGCCACCGGCCACGCCTCCTCGCGCACGCGCTCGATGGCGGCCAGGTCGAGGGCTCCGAGGTCGTCGGCATCGCGGATGTCGGTCGCGCGGCGCGTGAGGACGGCGCGCGTGCGCCGCTCCTCGAGCGGCGCGTCGTCGAGGAACGTATAGACGGCGGAGTTGAGCAGCTCGTGGCTGAGAACCGAAGGCTCGGGCAGGTCGCGCGCGACCGTGCCGATGTCGCCCGCGAAAAGGCGGCGCAGCACCGCCTCGAGCCCGTGGATGTCCACCGCCTCCTCGAGCGAGTCCCTCAGGGCCTGGTTCACGAGCGGATGGTCGGGCACCTCTCGCGCGCCCTGCAGGTTGTCCTGGCACGCGACCGCGTCGGGGAACACCGATTGCAGCAGGTCCTCGCCGTACATCCTCTGCAACTGGTTGGGCACGCGGCCGCCCCCGCGATTGCGCGGCACGGCGAGCGCGAGCGTCGAGGCCCAGCGCCAGCGCGTCTCGAAGATCGGCGACTGCAGGATCGCCTGGGTGAGCGTCTCGCGCAGGGAATTGGGGTGCACGTAGCCGAACACGTCCTCGAGCGGGAAGGAGTGCGAGGCGTTGAGCGAAAGGATCAGCCCTTCTTCGGTCGCCGCGGCCTGCAATTCGAAGTTGAATCCCTGGCAGAACTTCTTGCGCAGCGCCAGGCCCCAGGCGCGGTTGATGCGGCTGCCGAAGGGCGCGTGCAGCACGAGCTGCATGCCGCCGGATTCGTCGAAGAAGCGCTCCAGCGCGATGAGCTCCGTGGTCGGCACGACGCCGAGCGCGCGCTTGGCCTCGCAGAGGTAGTTGGCGATCTGGGTCGCGGCTTCGCGGGCGAGGAAATAGTCGCGCTGCAGCAACTCGATGGCCGGTTGAAGGCCCTCTGCCCGGCCTTCCCTCAAGGGAGAGGGGGATTGCAGCCCGGGCAGGGCCGCGTCCACCGCCGCCCGCAGCTTCGAAACCGCCGCGCTCACTTCGCTGCTGCGCGAGGGGGCTTCCCCCAGCCAGAAGGGCATCGAGGGCGGCTGGCCCTGGGCGTCGGCCACGCGCACGACGCCGTTGCCGATCCTCAGGATCCGCCACGATGTGTTGCCGAGCTGGAAGACATCCCCGGGCAGCGACTCGACGGCGAAGTCCTCGTTCAACGAGCCCACCACGTGCCCCTCGGGCTCGAGCACCACCTTGAAGTCGAAAACCTCGGGAATCGCGCCCCCGTTCATGATCGCGCTCATGCGCGAGCCGCGCCGCGCGCGGATTTTCCGTCCGAGGCTGTCGTGGTGGATCAACGCCGCCCGGCGCCCGCGCGACGTGGCGAAGCCGTGCGCCAGCATCTCGACGACCTCGGCGTATTTCTCGCGCTCGAGGTCGCGGTACGGGTAGGCCTGGCGGAAGAGCTCGAAGAGCGCGTCTTCGTCCCACTCCTCCTCGGCCGCGGTCTCGGCGACGATCTGCTGGGCGAGCACGTCGAGCGGCTTGTCGGGCACGTGCACGCGATCGAGCTCGCCGTCGTGGACCGATCGCAGCATCGCGGCGCATTCGACGAGGTCATCGCGCGTGAGCGGAAAGATGCGGCCCTTCGGCACGCCCTGGATGGTGTGGCCCGAGCGCCCCACCCGCTGCAGGAACGTGGCGATGCGGTGCGGCGACGAGATCTGGCAGACCAGGTCCACGTGGCCGATGTCGATGCCCAGCTCGAGCGAGGCGGTGGCCACCAGCACCTTGAGCTTGCCTTCGCGCAGGCGGTGCTCGGCATCCTGGCGCGCCTCCTTCGAAAGGCTTCCGTGGTGGGCAGCGACGAACCCGGTGCCCAGGCGCTCCGACAATTGGCGAGCCATGCGCTCGGCGAGGCGCCGCGTGTTGACGGTGACGAGCGTGGTGCGGTGCGACTCGATGAGGGCGACCAGGCGCGCGTACACCTCGGCCCAGACCTCGTGGGACATCACGGCCTCGAGCGGCGAGCTTGGCACCTCCACCGCGAGGTCCATCCTGCGCTTGTGGCCGCGGTCGACGATGGCGCAGGGCCTGCGCGTGAGGAAGCGCGCCACCTCCTCGATCGGCTTCTGCGTGGCCGACAAGCCGATGCGCTGCAGCTCGCGCCCGCAGAGGCGGTCGAGGCGCTCGAGCGTCAGCGCCAGGTGCGCGCCGCGCCGCGACTGCAGCACCGCATGGATCTCGTCGATGATCACCACCTGCGCCGTCGCCAGCATCCTGCGCGAGCGCTCGGCGGTCAGCAGCAAGTACAGCGACTCCGGCGTGGTGACGAGGATGTGCGGCGGCGTGCGCAACATCGACGCGCGCTCGTTCTGCGGCGTGTCGCCGCTTCGCACCGCCGCGGTGATCTTCGCCGCCGGATAGCCCATGCCCTCCGCCAGCGCCCGGATCTCGCGCCGCGGCTCGGCGAGGTTCTTGTGGATGTCGGCGGAAAGCGCCTTCAGCGGCGAGACGTAGATGACGCGCACTTCGTCGGGCAGCGCGCCGGCCTCGGCACCCTCGCGGAAGAGCTCGTCGATCGCGGTGAGGAAGGCCGCAAGCGTCTTGCCGGACCCGGTCGGCGCGGCGATGAGCGTGTGCTCACCGCGCCGGATCGCGGCCCAGCCATCGGACTGCGCGGCGGTGGGCTCGCCGAAGCGGCCCTGCCACCAGCGGCGCAGGACGGGATGGAAGTCTTGGGGTAGCAAGCCCCTATTTTGACAGCTGCCCGGCGCGGGGCGCGGTCCCCGGCTGCCCGAGGTCCCAGAAGAGCCCCGTCATGATCCTCAGCCCTTCCTTGGCCACCGGCCCCAGCAGGTGCTCGTTCGGTGCGTGTTGCGAGCACGATGCATAGGAGTGCGGCACCCACACGGTGGGCAGCCCTAGCGTCACCGCGAAGACGTCGTTGGGCAGCGAGCCGCCCAGGTTGGGCAGCACCGCGGGCTTCTTCCCGGTAGTGCGCTCGAGCGAGGCCGCCGCCCATTGCACCCAGGGGTGCTCGGGGTCGAGACGCGTGGCCGCCAGGCACTCCTCGCGCGAAGGGGCAAGCTGCACCTGGCGGAAGCCCAGCCGGTCGAGATGGCGGCGCAGCGCCGGGAGGATGTCGGCGGGATCCACGCCGACCACGAAGCGCAGCTGGCAATAGGCCTTGGCTTTAGGCGGGATCGCGTTCACCGGCCGATCGGGGTTGCCGGTGGTATAGGCCAGCACCTCGAAACTGCACCAGCCGAAGACGCGCTCGGCGGGCGTGAGGCCGGGCTCGCCCCAATCGGGCTCGACGTCGGGGCCGTTCTCGCCGCCGCTGATCTCCAGCCCCGCCAGCGCCTTGCGCACCGAGGGCGTGAGCGTGTTCGGCCGCCACTCGGGGACCTTGATCGAGCCGCGCGCATCGGTGATCGATGCGACGGCGTGCGCGAGCACGATGCCCGGGTTGGAGATGAGGCCGCCCCAGTTGCCCGAATGGTGGCCTCCCGGACGAAAATCGCAGGTCATCTCGAAGTTGAAGGCGCCGCGCGTGCCCAGGTAGAGGGTGGGCTGCTGCGGCTGCAGGCGCGGCCCGTCGGAGGCGATGAGCACGTCGGCGCGCAGCTTCTCCTTGTGCGATTCGCAGAACGCCTTGAGGCCCGGGGAGCCGACCTCCTCGCCGGTCTCCAGCAGGATCTTGAGATTGAAGCCCAGCTTGCCGCCGCGTGCCTGGCGCACCGCCTCGAGCGCCGCGAGGTTGATGGTGTGCTGGCCCTTGTTGTCGGCGGTGCCGCGCCCGTAGATGCGCTCGCCATCGACGGTCACCTTCCAGGGGCTGAGCCCCTGGCGCCACGAGGCGTCCTGGCCGCGGATCACGTCGGCATGGCCGTAGGTGAAGACGGTCGGCAGCGACGGATCCTCGATGCGGGTGCCGATGAGGAAAGGTCCGCGATCGGGCGCGGGATTCGGGAACACCGCGCATTCGAAGCCCATCTTCTCGAGGGATCGGCACATCTCGCCCTCGAGGTATTCGGCGAGGCTGGCCGCGCGCTCCGGGTTCTGGCTCTCGGTGGGGATCGCCACGCGCCGCCCGAGGTCGTCGAGGAAGCCGCCGTCGTCGAAATAACGTTCGATGGACTGGATGGCGGCTTCGCGGGTGCTCATGCGGGCTCCGATCGTTGGAACTACTTTTTCGCTGCGGCCTTCTTCACCATCGCGACCGCGGCGGGGCGATCCTTGTAGGCCTCGAGGTACATCTTCACCTTCGCCGGCGGCAGGCGATAACCCGCGGCGAGGAATTCCTCCAGCCCGTCGTGCCCGCTCCAGAGCCCCATCTCGAAGGGCGCGAGGCCCGAGGCGTGCGGCGCGTTCATCTTCGCGCCCGCCTTGAGCAGCGTGCGGATGAGCTCGCGGTCGCAGCCCTTGCTCGCCGCTTCGGTGAGCGCCGAGTTGCCGTTGGCGTCGGCGCCGTTCACGTCGGCGCCGCGCTCGATCAGCAATTTCACGATCGCCTTGGTCTTCCCGGACGTGGGGCGCACGTTGGGCGAGCAGCCCTCTCCCGAGAACAGCATCACCCGCATGGGCGGCCCCATGTCGTTGAGCGATGCCGAGGGGGACATGCCGGCATCGAGGAACGCGCGTACCAGCTCGACGTCGGTCTCCGAGAGCGCGCGGAAGAAGGACGACATCTCGAAGCTCACCTTGCGCGCGCGCAGCAGCGCCATGCCCGCGCCCTCGCTCGAAGGCGCCGCCGCGGCGACGACTGCCGCATCGCCGCTGCCGATGTTGCGCAGCGCGGACTTCGCTTCCTCCCGCACGTCCTTGTCGGGGTCCTGCAGCGCGGCATCGAGCGCCGGCCGCGCCACCGTTGCGACCCGCGCCATGGTGGCGGCCGGGATCGGCTGGCGGGCCTGGGCGATCTCGCCCAGGGCGCGCGCGGCGTTGCGCCGCACGGCGGGCGTGCCTCCCCGCAGGGCCGCCACGACCTTTTCCACTTCCCCCGCGGCGAGGCCCTTCGCGCTGGCGAGCGCCCACAGCGCCTCGGACCGCACCGAGGAATCGGGATCGTCGAGCATCGCCCCGGCAGCGGGCACCCACGCGAGGACCTCCTTCTCGTCCTTCACCGATCGCAGTTGCGAAAGCGCCTCGTAACGCGCCTTGGACCGCGGATTCTCGAGCTGGCCGAGCAACACGCGCGTCCAACCTTCGGGCCGCGGCTCGAAGCGCCCGAGCGCGCGCAAGATTTGCACGTGGGCGTGCTGGGTCTCCGCCAGGGCCTGCAACAAGGGCTCGATGAGCGCGCGATCGCGGGTGCGCACGACGAGCCGCTCGAGCGCCTTCTCCGCGAGCTCCACGTTCACCCGGCTCCGGTCTGCGCGCGCGTTGTGCTCGAGGTACGGGAGGACCGCGGCAAGCAGCTTCGGGGCGGGCTCCTGCCCCACGAGGTTGCGCGAGACCAGGAAACGCGATGCGACGGATGCTTCGGGTGCGGCCAGCACGCGCCTGCGCGGCTCGTACAGGTCGGACTCCTTGATGCCCTGCGCCTGCAGCGCGCCGGCGGCATAGGCCACCACGTTCGCGTCCGTGTCCTCGAGCAGGCGCGTGAGCTCGGCCCGGAAAGGCGCGGCGCGCTTCTCCGCGCTCCACAATTCGCTCGCCGCCGCGCGCCGGATGCGCGCATCCGGGTCGCCCAGCGCCATGCCGAGGGCGGCCAGCTCGTCGGCGTCTGTGTACGAGAGCTTTTCGACCGCAGCCAGGCGCTTGTCGGGGTCGCGGCCCTTGAGGGCGGTCTCGATCTTCTCCTTGCGGGCGCCGTCCATCTCCCGCTTGACCAGCTCGTCGGCCCACTTCTCGAGGTCGAAGGCGAGCGCCGGCGCCGCGGCCAGGCAGAGGCTCGCGGCGAGCGCGCGGATCACGGCGCGTTTTTCTCCATGGTGCGCACGTTCATGCGCCGCAGGCGGTCGGCCATGACCTTCATGATGGCGACGGCGAAGTCGGGCTCGAGCCGTACCAGGGAGCGAAACGTTTCGAGCTCGACCGGCACGAGCTTGCAGGGCGTGCGCGTGATCGCGGTGGCGTTGCGCGGAGCGCGGTCGATGAGCGCGAGCTCACCGAAAGGCTCGCCGGGCCCGAGCGTCTCCATCAGCTTGCCGCCGACGTGCAGCTCTACCGCGCCGCGGGTGATCACGTACATCGTCGTGCCCTTCTCACCCTCGGCGAAGACCGTGACGCCCTTGGCGAAATCCTTGGCATCGGCCTCGTTGTTGAACCATTCCAGCTTGACCGGCATGACGCGCTCCTCTTGTGCGGTTGCCCGCATAGTGTAAGCGGATGCGCGACAATTGCCCCATGGCTTCCCCCTTTCTCGCCGACCTCGCCTCGCGCCTGGCCGAGCTCGAGTCCGCCGGCCTCTACAAGCACGAGCGCGTCATCGACTCGACCCAGTCGGCCGAGGTCCACGTGGCCGGCGGCGGGACGGTCCTCAATTTCTGCGCCAACAATTACCTCGGCCTCGCCGACCACCCCGCGATCGTCGCCGCCGCGCGCGAGGGCCTGGACGAGCACGGCTACGGCATGGCCTCGGTGCGCTTCATCTGCGGCACGCAGGACGTGCATCGCGAGCTCGAGCGGCGCATCGCCGCCTTCCTCGGCACCGAGGACGCGATCCTCTACGGCTCGTGCTTCGACGCCAACGGCGGGCTCTTCGAGACCCTGCTGGGCGAGGAAGACGCCGTGATCAGCGACGCGCTCAACCACGCCTCCATCATCGACGGGGTGCGCCTGTCCAAGGCGAAGCGCTATCGCTACGCCAACAACGACATGGCCGATCTCGAAGCGCAGCTCGAGCAGGCGCGGGCCGACGGCGCGCGCTACAGGATGATCGCCACCGACGGCGTTTTTTCCATGGACGGCATCATCGCCAACCTGCAGGGCATCTGCGACCTGGCCGCCCGGCACGGCGCCATGGTCATGGTGGACGATTCGCACGCCGTGGGCTTCGTCGGCGCCGAGGGGCGCGGCACGCCCGAGGCGTGTGGGGTCATGGGACGCGTGGACATCCTCACCGGCACGCTCGGCAAGGCCCTCGGCGGCGCCTCCGGCGGCTACACCGCGGGGCCGAAGGAAGTGGTCGCCTGGCTGCGCAACCGCTCGCGTCCCTACCTCTTCTCGAACACGCTGATGCCCGCGATCGCGCACGCCTCGATCAGGGTGCTGGATCTCCTGCAGGAAGGCGACGCGCTGCGCGGGAAGCTCGCCCGGAACGCGGATCACTTTCGCCGTGAGATGACGCGATTGGGCTTCCGGCTCGCGGGCGCGGGCCACCCGATCATTCCTGTGATGCTGGGCGATGCGGCGCTCGCGCAGGAAATGGCGAACCGTTTGCTGGCCGAAGGGATCTACGTGATCGGGTTCTCCTTTCCGGTCGTGCCGAAGGGACAGGCGCGCATCCGCACGCAGATGTCCGCAGCGCACGAGCCGCAACACATCGACCGCGCCGTGGCCGCCTTCGCCAAGGTGGGCCGCGAGCTGGGAGTGATCGCATGAGGACGCTGGCCAAGACGAGGCGCGAGGCGGGGATCTGGATGACGGAAGCGCCCGAGCCGAAGGTCGGCCCCAACGACGTGCTGATCCGCATCCGCAAGACCGCCATCTGCGGCACGGACATGCACATCTTCAACTGGGACGAGTGGTCGCAGAAGACCATCCCGGTGCCGATGACCGTGGGCCACGAATACGTGGGCACCGTGGAAGCGATGGGCGACGAGGTGCGCGGGCTCGCCATCGGCCAGCGGGTCTCCGGCGAAGGCCACATCGTCTGCGGCCATTGCCGCAACTGCCGCGCGGGGCGGCGCCACTTGTGCCGCAACACCGTGGGCGTGGGGGTGAACCGTCCCGGCGCCTTCGCCGACTACCTCGTGATTCCGGCGGTGAACGCCTTCCCGATTCCCGACGACGTGCCCGACGAGATCGCCGCCATCCTCGATCCCTTCGGCAATGCGGCGCACACCGCGCTTTCGTTCGACCTGGTGGGCGAGGACGTCCTCATCACCGGCGCGGGGCCCATCGGCATCATGGCGGCGGCGATCTGCCGCCACGTGGGCGCGCGCCATGTCGTCATCACCGACACCAATCCCTACCGGCTGGAGCTCGCGCTGAAAATGGGCGCACACCGCGCCGTGAACGTGACCCGCGAGTCGCTGAAGGAGGTCATGCCGCAGCTCAACATGGTCGAAGGCTTCGACGTGGGGCTCGAGATGTCGGGCGTGCCCGAGGCCTTCCGCCAGATGCTCGATGCGATGAACCACGGCGGCAAGGTGGCGATGCTCGGCATCCCGCCCGCCGAGGCCGCCATCGACTGGACGCAGGTGATCTTCAAGGGCCTCACCATCAAGGGCATCTACGGGCGCGAGATGTTCGAGACCTGGTACAAGATGATCGCCATGCTGCAATCGGGGCTCGACCTCACCCCGATGATCACCCACCGCTTCGACGTGGCCGACTACCTCGAGGGCTTCCGCACGATGGGCTCGGGGAAGTCCGGCAAGGTCGTGCTGAGCTGGGCCTGACGAGGCCTCAGTAGCTGCCGCCCACGCGCGGGCGGATGCGATTCTCCACGTCGATCACCCCCGGCACGCTGCGCGCGTTGCTCGCGGCGATGTCCACCTGGCGTGACGAGCGCAGGTGGCCGCTCAGCGTCACGTTGCGGTTGAAGGTCTCCACGCCCACCCGCCCGGACAGGCGCGGGTCGGTGACGATCGAATCCATCACGTCCTCGGTGATCGCCTCGTCCTCGGTGAGCAGCGGCGCGTAAACCGTCACGGGCGGCTCCACGTACGTGACGGTGGGCTCCACATAGGCGATGCGCCCGGCGGGAGCCACGTAGTTGGAGGGGTACGCCGGCGCGTAGGAATAACCCTCGGTCACGTAGTAATAGGTCTCCGTCGTCGATGGGGGCGGGGCCTGGTGCAGGTCGACGAGCTCGGCGGCGAGCGCGGGCGTGCCGAGGGCCGCGGCGAGCGCGAGCACGGCGATTTTCCGATGGGTCTTCATGGCGATCCTCCTGCGTCTTCCTGTTGTCGTGGGAAGGCGGCCCGGAGGGGAAGTTCGGCGCCACATCCGTAGGGAGTGCGCCGATGGGAGCAGGACGGCGCTACGGCTTGCGCAGGAACGTGACCCGCATCGGCTTCAGGAAATCGGCGCCCGAGGGCGTCATGTGCGCCTCGAAGCGCCGGCGAAGCTCGGCGGCGATCTCCGGCGTGTAGTTCTTCTCGGAGTGCGTGGTCTCCACGTGCCTGGCGACGAAGTCGTCGAAGCTCGCGTAATGCGCCGGCATGTCGAAGTGGTATTCGCCTTCCTGCAAGAGCACGCCGGCCGCGACCGCGCGCTCCAGGGCTTCGATCGCGGCGGCACGCACCACGCCCTCGTCGTGGAAGAGCCTGATGAGGTCGTTCTGCGGGCCCGCATAAACGGGTTCCGAGATGTAGGCCCAGCCGCCGGGCTTCAGCACGCGCCGGATCTCGGCCAGCGCGCGATCGAGGCTCGGCATCGGCACGTGGTGCAGCGATTTCATCATGAGCACGCCGTCGAAGGTCGCGTCGTCGAAGGGGATCGCCTCCGCGCCCCCATAGCCGAAGGTGAGGCGCGGATCCTGCGGGCCCTCGAGGTTCAGCCGGTGCTGGATGCGGTCGACCTCGAGCGCGACGACGGACCTGGCACCCGTCTTCGCGAGCACCTTGCGGGTGAACTCGGCCTTGCCGCAGCCCAGCTCGAGCAGGGCTGCGCCCTCCAGCGGCGCCAGCGACTGCAGGAAGGCCACTTCGTCCTTGAGGATCTCGACGGTATCCATGGAGGAATCCTATCAGCCTCCGGGCTCAACGAAACTCGAGCCGATCGTCCCGCACGTACCCCACGAACGGCTTCCCCGAGGCGGGCTTCACGCGCCACCACTCGGTGGAGACCGGCTGCGCCTGCAGCAAGGCGCCGGGCGCGAGCTGGATGACGACCGCGGAGGCCGTGCTCGGCTGGGCCCGCACGTTGGTGCGGCCACCCGCGATGGTGCGCACCGCCTTCCACGGCAGCTCAGCCGGACTGGGCCCGGGGGCGGGCGTGGCGGCAGGCGCCGGGGCAGGAACCGCGGCAGCCGTGGCGACGGCCGGTGTCGAGGTGTCCTCGCCGCAGAACGAGAAGATCGGGCCCAGCTCCTTGACGCTGGGCGCGATCTCGAAGGCGATGCGCGCGGTCTCCCGCCCCCAGCCCTTCGGCAGGATCACTTCCTGCTGCACCTCGATCGAGGCGCACTGGCGCAGCGACGCGGGAGCGAAACCGCGCGCGAGGACATCGCCCAGCTCGCTGATCGCCCAGCGCGCCGGAATCTCGGCCTGCGCGCGCTTGCCGCGGACGACTGTCGTGCACAACAGGCGGGGGATCTCCTTCGGCTGCAGGCCGCCGGGGTCGTTGATGCCGGTCGCGTTGGCCAGCTCGAGCGCCATCTTCTGCGCCGCCTTCTCGCACGAGAGATACGCGCGCGACGTCACCTTGCGCGCGCCCACGGGCGTCTCGACTGCGAGGGTGTTGGTGGCGAAGGCGATGTTGCCGAGGACCGGATGGCGCGTCTCGCCCAGGTCCCACTCCAGTCGCGGCGCGGCGATGCAGGGTCCCGCGACACAGAGCGCAACAACGGCAGGGGCGATTCGCATGCGCGGAGGCTACGAGGAAATATGACGCAAGTCACTCCCCCGTGGCGCATTCCGGCGAGGAACCGGGGTCAACCCCGCGTCCACTCACCCGTTAATGAGAGCAAGGCCCTGTTCCATGCCGGTTTCCCCGGCACTCGATGGCGTGTCTCCCCAACTATCGGACCACGTAGCGGAGCGAGAAGAATTCCGAGCGCCATCGAGCCAGGAGCCGGCTCAGGACCCCGGGGGCAGCACCAGGTCCCCGTGCTTGCGCAGGTAGCCGGCGATGCCGCCGGCCTCGAGGATGGCCGCCATGATGCCGGTCACGGGTGTCGCGGTGATATTCGATCCGCGCGTGCGGTCCTCGACGGCGCCCGACTGGGCATCGACCACCAGCTCGTCGCCTTCCTCGATGCCCGTCGTGTCGCACTCCATGATCGGCAGGCCGATGTTCACCGCGTTCCGGAAGAAGATCCGCGCGAACGAAACCGCCAGCACGCACGAGATGCCCGCGACCTTGAGCACGTGCGGAGCGGCCTCGCGCGCCGAGCCGCAGCCGAAGTTGCGCCCCGCGACCAGGATGTCGCCCGGGCGCATGCGCTTCATGAACTCGGGATCGTAGTCGGCGAAGGCGTACTTCGCGATCTCGCGGATGTCCGTCGAGCGCGACTTGTAGTGCTCGGCGATGATGTAGTCGGTATTGATGTCGTCGCCGAAGACGATCGCCTTTCCCCGGAAGCTCATGGATATTTCCTCGGGTCGGCGATGCGGCCCTCGACCGCCGAGGCCATCACCGTCGCGGGCGAGGCGAGGTAGATGAAGGCGTTGTTGTTGCCGGTGCGGCCCTTGAAGTTGCGGTTCGCCGTGGAGATCATGTTCACGCCGTCTCCGGGGATGCCCAGGCCCGATCCGCCGGTGCACCCGCCGCAGCCCGGCGTTCCGAGCACCGCGCCCGCCTCGATGAAGGTCGCGATGAGACCTTCCTTCAGCGCGTCCTGCAGCACGGTGCGCGAGGAAGGCGTCACGTAGAGTCGCACGCCCGGGGCCACCTTTCGTCCGCGAAGCACCTGGGCCGCCTCGCGCAGGTCTTCCAGCCGCCCGTTGGTGCAGGTGCCGATGACGGCCTGCTGGATGGGAAGGCCCGCGATCTCGCCCACCGGCACGCCGTTGGCGGGGCTGTGCGGCTTGGCCACTTGCGGCTCGAGGCTCGAGACGTCGATCCGGATCTCGCGCGAGGTTTCCGCTCCGGGGTCCGAGGTGTAGGTGCGGTATCCGCGCTCGACTCTGCCCTTCATCCATTCGCGCGCGCGATCGTCGATCTCCATGAGGCCGGTCTTGGCGCCCATCTCCACCGCCATGTTGGTGATGACGAAGCGGCTTTCCATCGAGAGGTCCTGCATCGCCGATCCGACGAATTCCACCGCTTCGTAGTTCGCGCCGTCCGCGCCCATGCGCTTGAGGAGCGCGAGGACGATGTCCTTGGAGAAAACGCCCGGCTGCAGGCGCCCGTCGAGGACGAAGCGCACCGTCTTCGGCACGCGAAACCAGAGCTTGCCGGTGAGGAGCCCCGTGGCGAGGTCGCTCGAGCCCACGCCGGCGCCGAACGCGTTCAGCGCGCCGATGGTGCAGGTATGCGAATCGGCCCCGATGATGATGTCCCCCGGCCCCGCGAGCCCCTTCTCGGGGATGAGCTGGTGCTCGATGCCCTCGCCGATCTCGTAGAGGCGGATGCCCTGCTCGGCGCAGAAGTCGCGCATCGTCTTGTGGGTCGAGGCCATCGCGAGGTTGTGCGTGATCGCCGCGTGGTCGAGGAAGGCCGCGATGCGGCTCGCGTCGAACACCGACTTGCCGCCCATCTCCCTGAAGACCTGGCACGCCTGCGGGCGGTTCGAGTCGTCCCAGAACACCAGGTCGAGCGGCGAGACGACGACTTCGCCCGCGCGCACCGGGCGCCCGACGTGGGCGCTGAAGATCTTCTCCGAGATGGTCTGCTGCACGGCCGCTCCTAGGATTGCTTCACGAACTGCTTCTCGCGCTCGATGTATTCGGGAAAGCCGATCATCTCGTAATACTCGTCCCGGGTCTGCATCCGGTCGGCGTAGGCGAGCGCGCCGCCGTTGGCCTTGAGGAAATCGTAGTACCCAAGGACCGCTTTGATCGCCACGCGCTGCGAGGCACAGGGGTAGATCGCCATCTTGTAGCCCATCTGCCTGAGCTCCGTGGCGCTGAGGTAGGGGCTCTTGCCGAACTCGGTCATGTTGGCGAGCAACAGGCCGCCCACCTCCCTTGCGAAGCGCGCGAACTCCTCCGGGGTGAGCATGGCCTCGGGGAAGATCACGTCGGCGCCGGCCTCGCGATAGGCGATGCCGCGCTTCACAGCGTCCTCGAAGCTCGTGACGGCGCGTGAATCGGTGCGGGCGATGATGAGGAAGTCCGGATCGGACCTCGCGGCGACGGCGGCGCGGATCTTGCCCACCATCTCCTCGGCCGGGATCACGCGCTTGCCGGAAATGTGGCCGCAGCGCTTCGGGTGCACCTGGTCCTCCATGTGCACGCCCGAGACGCCGGCCCGCTCGAAGGCCTCGATGGTGCGCATCACGTTGATGGCGTTGCCGTAGCCGGTGTCGGCGTCGCTGATGAGCGGCACCGGCACGGCGGCGGCCATGTTGGTGGCCATCATGATCATCTCGGTCATCGTCGTGAGCCCGATGTCGGGCAACCCGGTGAGGCCGCCGGTCACGCCGTCGCCCGTCATGTACACGACGTCGAAGCCGGCCTTGACGGCGGCCTTGGCGGTGAGCGCGTCGTACGCGCCGGGGCACATCAGCAGCTCGTCGCGCGCCAGCAGGGCACGCAGCTTCGTGGTCTTTCGTTCCATGATTCCTCCGTTGACTATCGTTTGTGGCCCATGCGGAAGGCGCCCTCGACGCCGACCGTCCGGTCGATGAGCACCACCATGGCCACCGCCACCAGCACGAGCAGCGAGCCGATCGCGGTGATGAGCGGGCTGCTCGACTGGTCGATGAAGTTGTAGATGCGCACCGGCAGGGTCACCAGCGTGGGGCTGGACAGGAACATCGACACCACCAGGTCGTCGAAGGAGACCACGAACGCGAAGGCCGCTCCCGCGGCCGCGCCCGGGGCGATCAGCGGAAGCACCACGCGCAGGAAGGCCTGCAGGCGCGAGGCGCCGAGGTTCATCGCCGCGCGCTCGAGGTTGCGGTCGAAGCCGGTGAGGCTCGCCATCAGCAGGCGCAGGCAATAGGGCGTGGCGATGAGCACGTGCGCGAGCCAGAGCACGACCGGATTGCCCAGCACGCCCAGGCGGCTCGCCGACTGCAGCAGCGCGATGCCGATCACCACGCTCGGCAGCATGAGCGGGGACAGGAAAAGCGCGCTCAGCAGCTCGCGGCCGGGAAAGCGGTGGCGCACCAGGCCGATCGCCGCGGGCACTGCCAGGATCGTGGCCCCGAGCGCGGTCAGCGCAGCGAGCACCAGGCTGATGAAGGCCGACTCGAGGAAGTCGGGCCGGCGCGCGATCTCGGCATACCAGCGCAGGCTGAAGCCCTGCGGGGGGAACGATACGAAGTCCGCGGCCGTCGTGGAGGCGATCAGCACCACCACGATGGGGGAGAGCAGGAAGGCGTACGTCGCGAACGCGATCGAGCGGAAAAGCGGCCGCAGCCAGCCGTCGACCATCATCGGAAGACCCCCTTGAAGCGCCCGCGCTCGATCATGCGCGAGTTGATCATGGCGCCGGTCATCACCACCACCAGCAGCACGATGCCCACGGCGGAGCCCGCGTTCCAGTTGAGCAGCACGAGGTTCTGCTGGTAGGCGAGCAGCGAGAGGACCTGGGCGCCGGAGCCGCCGAGCAGGGCGGGTGTCGCGAAGGCGCTGTTGCTCAAGGTGAACACGAGCAGCGATCCGGCGAGGATCCCCGGCATGCTGAGCGGCAGGACGATCCGCAGGAAGGTGGTGGTGCCGCCCGCCCCCAGGTTGCGGGCCGCCCGCGCGAGCGCGGGATCGATGTTCTGCAGCGAGCTCACGATGGCGAGCGCCATGTAGGGCAGGAAGATGTGCGTGAGGCCGACCACCACGGCCGTTTCGGTGAAGAGGATGCGCAGCGGCGAGCTCGTGAGCTCGAGCGCCTGGAGCAGGTTGTTCACCAGGCCGGCGGGGCCGAGGATGATCACCCATCCGTAGGTGCGGATCACCACGCTCACCATGAGCGGGGCGAGGATGATCAGCGTGAGGTAGGCGCGCGCCCGCGGCCCGGCGGCGACGAAATGCACCGCCACGGCATAGCCCAGCACCAGCGTGACGAGCGTGGTGATGGCGCTCAGCTTCAGCGTGCGGAACATGAGCTCCCAGAAGAAGCGGTCACCGAAGAGCTTGGTGTAGTTGCCGAGCGTGGGATCGCCCGCCGGAGTCTCGAAGCTGAGCGCGAAGGTGCGCGCGAGCGGCACGAGAAACACGAACAGCAGCAGCAGCAGCCCCGGCGCGCACAAGGCGAGCGGAATGCCCACCTCCTTCCAGGCGCCCGGCTTGCGGGGCGGGACGCTCAAGCCGGGATGACCGAGCTGTCCTGCGGATCCCATTCGATCGTCACTACATCGCCCGCCGCATGCGAGGCCGCGCCGCGGATTCCCGGCAGGTGGATCTGGAGCGGTTGCTCGTGCCCGGCGACCTTCAGCCGCAGCTGGATCATGTTGCCCACGTAGATCGAGGCATCGACGACGCCCGAGAGCCGGTTGGCGCTGCTGCCGCCGCTCGCGAACCTCAGCCGCTCGGGCCGCACCAGCAGCGTCACCTCGTCACCCACGCGATGCTCGCGCGAGCGCGCCGCGCCCACGACGGCGCCGTCGTCGATCTTCGCCGTGACGGTGTCCTCGTGCACGCCTACGACGGTGGCCCTGAGCGCGTTGATCTCGCCGATGAAGGTCGCCACGAAAAGCGATGCCGGGCGCTCGTAGATCTCCACCGCGCTGCCCAGCTGCTCGACCACGCCGGCATTCATGACCGCGATGCGATCCGATATCGCCAGCGCCTCGGCCTGGTCGTGGGTCACGAACACGGTGGTGATGCCGACCTGCTGCTGGATGCGGCGAAGCTCCACGCGCATCTCCTGGCGCAGCTTGGCGTCGAGGTTCGAGAGCGGCTCGTCGAGCAGCAGCACCTTGGGACGAAGCACCAGCGCGCGCGCGAGCGCCACGCGCTGCTGCTGGCCCCCGGAAAGCTCACCCGGATAGCGCTGGCCGAGGTGGCCCAGGCCCACCAGCGCCAGCGCCTCGGCGACGCGGCGGCCGCGCTCCTCCTTCGGCACCTTGCGCATCTCGAGGCCGAACGCCACGTTCTGGCTGGCGGTCATGTGCGGGAAAAGCGCGTAGCTCTGGAACACCATCAGGGTGTCGCGCCGATTGAGCGGCACCTTGTCGATGGGCTTGCCGTCCAGGTCGATGCTGCCGCTCGTAGGCTCGATGAAGCCCGCGATCATGTTGAGCGTGGTCGTCTTGCCGCAGCCCGACGGGCCCAGCAGCGAGAGCACCTCTCCCTGCTCGACCCCGAGCGACACGTCGCGAACGGCCCACTGGTCCCCGTAGCTCTTGCCCAGGGACCGAAGCTGGAGATAAGCCATGAAGCGCTAACCGCGGGCGGCCGCCTCCGTCACTTGCCGAGCTCGCGGTTGGCGCGGTCCATCCAGCCGTCCACCACCGAGTTCACGTACGCCCAATCCGGGTTGTACGTGCGCGCGATGGCGTCCTGGCTGGGGACCTTGGCGGCGATGTCGGGCGGCAGCTTCACGTTGGCGTTGACGGGCCCGAAGCCCAGCTCCTTCGCGATCGAGTACTGCACTTCCTCGCTGAGCAGGTGGTCGAGGAAGGCGTGCGCGAGCTTCGGGTGCGGCGCGCCGGCCACGATGTCCATGTAGTTCAGGTCGGCGATGGGGCCCTCGACGGGATCGACCCACGCCACGGGCGCGCCCTTGTTCTTGAGCGGGATATAGCGGTTCCAGCCGTGGGAAGCGACCCAGATCGCCTGCTGCTGCATGAGCTCGTCGATCTGCGCCGGCGCCTTGCCGATGGCGAGGTCGTTGCCGAGGGCCTGGAGCTTCCTGAAGGCGACGTCGACGTTCTTCTCGTCGCCGCCGTTCGCCCTCGCCAGCCCGATCAGGAATTCCATTCCCCACGAGTTGGTCATGGAGTTCATGCCCATGCGTCCCTTCACGCGCGGGTCGAGCAGGTCGTTCCACGATTTGGGCGGGGGAATGCCCCTCTCCTGGTAGACCTTCGGGTTGTACATGATGCCGAGCGTGGCGATGGCGTAGCTGGGGCCATAGCCGTTCTTGTCGCGCGCGAGGGGCACCAGGTGCTTGAGGTTGGGCACCTTCGAGGCGTCCACCTTGGCGACCAGGCCCTTGGAGATGGCGAGCGGGTGGCTCTGGGGCGTGGTCGAGATGACGTCGGTCTGCGGGTTGGCCTTCTGCGCCTCGACCTTCGCGAGCGCCGCGACCGAGGTGTCGGTGGTGACGCGCACCTTCACGTTGTACTTCTTCTCGAACGAGGCGATCACGTGCTTGGCGAACCATTCGCCGGTCACGCCGCCGCGGATGGCGACCACCACTTCCTTCTCGTTGCCGATGTCGACCTGGGCATGGGCCGGCGCGAGCATTGCAAGAAGCAACGGGCCGGCACTCGCAAAACGCATGACTCTCTTCACCTTACCCCCTCGTGTGTGCATCCTTGTATGTGTGTGGGTGCTCGTTCTGCGACGTGGAATCGGCGCGCAACGATCGCGCAAGGCAAGGTAAACCGATTCGTCGCGCCCAAGCAAGCGCAAGGACGGTTTCGCTCGCGTCGCTTCAGCCCTGGCGCATCGCAAGGCGCTTCACGAAGGCCGCTACCTCGCGCGTCGCGCGGCTGAGTGGCCGCTGGGTGGTCGTCGCCATCACGAGCAGGCGCGGCAGCTGCGGCTCGACGATGGTGCGCGCATGCAACGTGCCGCGGGCCGCTTCGCCTGCGACGGCGTCGGAGCCCAGCACGGCGAAGCACTCCTCGCGGCGCACGATCGCCTTCTGCGCTTCGAGCGAGTCGGCCTCGGCCAGCACGTCGAGCCTGAGGCGCAGCCGGCGCGCGACGTCGTTCACCGCGATGCGAAGGCCGTTGGGGCTCGCGGGCAGCACCAGGGGGATCCGTGCGAGGTCGCGAAAACGGATCGTCTTGCGGTCGTTCACCGGCCGGGCACCCACCAGCACCAGGTGCGACGAGGAGATTACCTCCTCGCCGGCACCGAGCGCGCCGCGGTAGCGGCTGAGCACCCCCACGTCGGCGCGCCCGTCGGAGAGCCACTCCTCGACCTGGTTGCTGAAGCCTTCGAGCATGCGCAGCGTGATTCCGGGATGTTTCTTGCGGACGACCTCGTAGAGGTCGCCCGCCATGTCGCGCATGAGGCTCGGCAGCAGCGCGAGCGTAACCACCCCCGAGGGCGCCTGGCCGAAATCGTGGATGTCGGCCTGCAGCTGCTCGGCGTTGACGACGATGTTGCGCGCCCGCGCCATGACGGCGTCCCCGGCCTCGGTGAGCTGGACGCCGCGGCCGGTCCGATGGAAGAGGGCGGTCCCCAGCTGCCGCTCGAAGCCCGCGACGATGCGGCTCAACGAGGATTGCGTGAGCCCCAGCGCCATGGCGGCGTGCGAGATGTTGCCCATCTCGGCCACCTTCACGAAGGCGCGCAACGCCTTCAGCTCGATCTGCGCCATGCAAGCCCGGAATATCTGATAGTGGATCCATTCTATAGGGGAATGGCACGCGCGCTGCTACAGTGAAAGCCCATCCCCGGAGGAAAAAACAATGATCGCGTTGACGCGGGCGCTCGTCACCGGCGCCCTTTCCGCCCTGCTTGCCTTCGCCACCGGCGATGCGCGCGCGCAGGCCTATCCCTCGAAGCCCATCGACCTCATCCTGCCCTCGACCGCCGGCGGCACCACCGACGTGGCCGTGCGGCTGCTCGCCGCGCGATGGTCCGAGTTCCTGGGCCAGCCCATCGTGGTCCACAACGTGCCGGGTTCCGGTGGCGTGATCGGGGCCAATCGCGTGGCGCGCGCCAAGCCAGACGGCTACACGCTGATGGGAGGCTTCGACTCGCTGCTGGTGGCGCTGCCCTTCGTGCAGAAGCAGGTCGTCGAGTACGAGCTCGACAGCTTCGACTACATCACCGGCTTCGGACTGGGCTCCCTCTATTTCACGGTGCGCGCCGAGTCGCCCTACAAGACGATGAAGGACCTGGTGGCCGCGGCACGCACCGGCCAGGCGAAGCTCACCTACGGCTCCTACGGCATCGGCGTCATCACCCACTTCGCCGCCGAGCGCCTCTGGGACATGACCGGCGCCAAGCTCACCTACGTGCCCTACAAGTCGAGCCCCGAGACCGTCACCGCGCTCCTGGGCGGCCACATCGACGTCGCCGTCACCGCGGGGCTGGGCGCCTTCGCCAACAACCCGCGCGTGCGCGTGCTGGGCGTGGCCAACGAGCGCCGCCGCGCCGACCTGCCCGACATCCCCACACTCAAGGAGCAGGGCTACGACGTGACGCTCGAGTACATCTCCGGGGTGCAGGCGCCAAAGGGCCTTCCGCCGGAAGTGCGCGCGAAGCTCGACGACGCCGTCCAGAAAGCCCACGAGAAGTACGGCAGCCAGTTCAAGGAGGAGATCCTGAAGAAATCGGACCTCGTCTACGTGAACATGCCCGGCGCGGAGATGCATCGCATCTGGAAGGAACGCCAGTCGTGGTTCCGCGAGGTGGCTCCGAAGATGAACCTGGACAAACGCTGAAGCGAAGGCCGCACATGAACGGTTACAGGATCGGGGTGGACATCGGCGGCACGTTCACCGATTTCACGATGGTGGACGACGGCAACGGCGACGTCTTCGTGGAGAAGTGCCTTACCACGCCGGACCGGCCCGAGCAGGCGGTGATCGAGGGCATCCGGCGCCTCGCGAAGGTGCGCCCCGACGCGCTTTCGAAGGCGGAGACCGTCATCCATGCGACCACGCTGCTCACCAACGTGATCCTCGAGCGCAAGGGCGCCGTCACGGGACTGCTCACCACCGAGGGCTTCCGCGACGTGATCGAGTTCGGCCGCGAGCTGCGCTACGACATCTACGACCCGTTCATCACGTTCCCCGACCCCCTGGTGGACCGGCCATTGCGCCTGGGCGTGCGCGAGCGCGTGCTGGTGGACGGCACGGTGCGCACGCCGCTCGACGAGGCGGGCGTGCGCGAGGCCGCCCGCGTGTTTCGCGACAACGGCGTGCAGTCCATCGCCGTGAGCTTCCTGCACTCGTACCGCAGCCCCGAGCACGAGCGGCGCGCGCGCGACATCCTGCGCGAGGAGCTTCCCGGGGTGGAGATCTCGATCTCGAGCGAGGTGCACCCGGAGCCCAAGGAATACGAGCGCACCTCCACCACGGTGGTCGATGCCTACGTGAAGCCCACCGCGGCGCAGTACCTCGAGGAGCTGTCGGGCAAGCTGCGCGGCGAGGGCTATCGCCACAGCCTCTTCGTCATGATGTCCAACGGCGGCGCGGCCACCGCGGAGACCACCAAGCGCTTCCCGGTGCAGGCCGTGGAATCGGGCCCCGCGGCCGGCGTGGAGGCCGCGACGCATTACGGGCGGCTCATCGGCGCCCCGCGCATCCTCTCCTTCGACATGGGCGGCACCACCGCCAAGCTCTGTGTCGTGCTCGACGGCAAGGCCGAGCGCACGCGCACCTTCGAAGTCGATCGCGTGCAGCGCTTCAAGGCGGGCAGCGGCATTCCCATCGCGGTGCCGGTGTACGACCTGCTCGAGATCGGCTCCGGCGGCGGCAGCATCGCGCGCGTGAACAGCCTGGGCCTGCTGCAGGTCGGGCCCGACAGCTCGGGCTCCAAGCCGGGGCCGGCGTGTTACGGCCGCGGCGGCAAGGACCCCACGGTCACCGACGCGGACCTGTTGCTGGGCTACCTCGACGCTGGGAGCTTCCTCGGCGGCGAGATGAAGCTCGACGTGGAGGCGGCACGCGCGGCCATGAAGGAGCGCATCGCCGACAAGCTCGGCATGAGCGTGGCCCAGGCGGCGTGGGGCATCCACAACATCGTGAATGAGACCATGGCCGCGGCGGCGCGCGTGCACATCGCCGAGAAGGGCCAGACGGCGCGCAACCTCACGCTCATCGGTTTTGGCGGCGCGGGGCCGGTGCATTCGGTGGGCCTTGCGCGCAAGCTGGGCTGCCCCGCGGTGGTCATCCCGCCGCTGCCCGGTGTCATGTCCGCCTTCGGCCTGCTCACGGCGCCCGTCGCCGTGGAGCGTCCGCGCGCGGTGAGGAAGCCGCTGCCGCTGCTGGACTTGGCCGAGGCCGAGCGCACCTGCGTCGAGCTCGAAGGCGAGGCGGCCGCGCTGCTGCCACCGGGAAGCGACATCGTCTTCGAGCGCACCGCCGACATCTGGCGAATGGGGCAGGACTATCCGCTGGAGGTGTCGTTGCCGGGCAAGTGGACCGACGCGGGCGCGCGCGAGCGCGTCGAGCGCGCCTTCGACGAGCAATACGAGCTGCATTACGGGCGCATCGACGACGAGACGCCGCTCGAGATCGTGACGTTGCGCGTCAAGGCCCTGCGCGAGAGCGCCAAGCCCGAGGTCGCCGCGAAGGCGGCCGCCGCGATGCCGAAGGCACGCAACACGCGCGCGGTCTACGTTCCCGCCCGCGGCGACTACGAGCAGGTGCCGGTCTACGAGCGCGCCGCGCTTTGCACCGGCGCGCGCATCGAGGGCCCGGCCATCGTCGAGGAGCGCGAGTCCACCACCGTGATCGACCGGGGCGACGTGCTCAGCGTGGACCGCTTCGGCTGCCTCGTCGTCCAACTTTCGCAATGACCGCCATGCAAAACGATCCCGTACTCACCCAGATCCTGTGGAACCGCGTGATCTCCGTCGTGGACGAGGCGGCGACGGGGCTCATCCGCACGTCGTTCTCTTCGGCGGTGCGCGACTTCCACGACTTCTCCTGCGGCCTCTTCGACGAGCGCGGCTCGCTTTTGGCGCACTCGACCAAGACCACCACGGCGTTCATCGGCGTCATGCCCTACGTGATGCGCCACTTCCTCGACCACTTCGAGGCCGCCTCCCTGCAGCCGGGCGACGCCATGGTCACCAACGACCCCTGGCTGGGTTGCGGGCACACCTACGACCTGTGCGTGGCCTCGCCGATCTTCCACAAGGGCCGCATCTCCGGCTACTCGATCTGCATCATCCACCACCTCGACGTGGGCGGACGGATGGCGACCACCGAGTCGAAGGACATGTACGAGGAGGGCCTGCGCCTGCCGATGGTGAAGCTCTACAGCGGCGGGCGCTTCGTGCCGGTGGTGGAGAGAATCATCCGCGCCAACGTGCGCGAGCCCGACAAGATGTTCGGCGACCTGCGCGCGCAGCTCGTGGCCAACAGCGTCTGCGCGCGCGGCCTGGTCTCGATGCTGGACGACTACGGCCTCGATGCCGCGAGCCTGTGCGAACTCTCCGACGAGATCAGCCGGCGCTCCGAGCTCAGCCTGCGCGAGAAGATCCGCGAGCTGCCCGACGGCACCTACCGCAACGACGTGACGCTGCCTACCATCGGCGGGGTCTCCGGCATTCGCATCAAGGTGGCGGTGACGGTGCAGGGCGACGAGATCGTGGTCGACTACGACGGCTCCTCGGGCGAGGTGGCCGCCGCGGTCAACGTGACCTTCAACATGACGCGCTCGTACAGCATGTACCCGATCAAGCTGGCGCTCGACCCGGGCATCCCCAACAACGAGGGCAGCTTCCGGCCGGTGACGGTGAAGGCGCCCGAGCGCTCGCTGCTCAACTGCAAGCCGCCGGCGCCCACGTGGGGCCGCACGATGATCTGCCACAACCTGCCGGAGATCATCTTCGGCGCGCTGGCGAGCGCGATCCCGGATCGCGTGCTCGCCGGCAGCGGCGCCACCCCGCTGGTGTTCACGTATTTCCGCGCGCGCCGCAAGGATGGCCGCACCTACGTGGGCATCAACTCGAGCATGGGCGGCCTGGGCGCCACCGCGCGCGGCGACGGGCCCTCGTGCCGCGGCTTCCCGTATAACGTCGGCAACATCCCGATCGAGACCGTGGAGAACGACCTGCCCGTGGTCTACCTGCGCAAGGAGCTGCTCACCGACTCCGGCGGTCCCGGCAAGCACCGTGGCGGCCTGGGCCAGGAGTTCGAGTTCGAGGTGGCCGATGGCGACCTCGCCCCCGTGGGGCCGCTTGTCGTGAGCATTCGCGGCTCGGGCCGCAAGCCCGAATCGCCCTATCCCGTCTTCGGCCGCCTCGGCGGAGGCGTGGGGCGCGGCGAGGGCCTCACCCTCAACGGCGTCGACCTGCCCCATGGCCCGCAGCAGCAGTTGAAGCCCGGCGATCGCCTGCGCATGGCGCTGCCCGGCGGCGGCGGCTACGGCAATCCGCTGGAGCGCGACGAGGCCGCGGTGGCAAGGGACGTGCGCCTGGGCAAGGTCACCGTCGAAGCCGCCTTCACCGATTACGGCATCGTCATCGGCGCCGATGGGCGCGTGGACTCGGCGGCCTCGGTCGCCGAGCGCAGGCGCCGGCTGCAGCCGGCGCAGCCGCTGGCCGCGAGCCGCTAGCCGATGGCCGCCGCGGCGCCACTGCTCCTCCACGGCGAGTGGGTCGAGGGCCGCGCGCCGGCCATCGAGTCGGTGAACCCCGCGACCGGCGTCGTGAACCATGCCGTGGGCGCGGCCGACGCCACCCAGGTGGACGAGGCGGTGCGCTCCGCGCGGCGCGCCGCCGATCACGCGTCGTGGCGCGACCTGCTGCCGCACCAGCGCGCGGCCGTATTGCACGCGATCGGCGAGGGCCTGCTCGCCCACGGTGACCGCCTGGCGCGCCTGCAGATGCTCGAGAACGGCAAGGTGATCTCGGAATGCCGCGCGCAGGTGAAGAGCGCCGCGGCCACCTTCCGCTATTACGCCGCGGCCTGCGAGACCCTCGAGTCCGCGGTCACGCCGGCTCGCGGCGCGTATTTCTCGATGACGGTGCACGAGCCCTACGGCGTCGTGGCCGCGATCACGCCGTGGAACTCGCCGGTCACCATGGAGGCGCAGAAGGTGGCGCCCGCGCTCGCGGCGGGCAACGCCGTGGTGCTCAAGCCTTCCGAGATCACGCCTTCGACCGCGCTCGAGCTCGGGCGCATCGCGCTCGAGGCCGGCCTGCCCGCCGGCGTCCTGAACGTATTGCCGGGCGCGGGCCCGGTCACGGGCGCGGCGCTGGTGCAGCATCCCGGCGTCCGCATGATCTCCTTCACCGGCGGCACCGAGAGCGGCCGGCGCATCGCGGCCGCGGCGGCGCAGCGCCTGGTGCCGGTGGCCCTCGAGCTGGGCGGCAAGTCGCCGCACATCGTGTTCGACGACGCCGACCTCGATGCCGCCGTGGCTGCGGTGGTGGGCGGCATCTTCGAGGGCAGCGGGCAGTCCTGCGTGGCGGGCTCCCGCCTCTTCGTCCACGCCCCGGTGCGCGAGCGCTTCCTCGCCAGGCTGGTCGCCGCCGCACGCGCGCTCAAGGTCGACCTGCCCGACGCGGCCGGCTCGCAGATGGGCCCGATCTCTTCCTTCGCGCAACGCGAGAAGATCGAGCGCATCGTGGCCGAGGCGCGGGATCGCGGCGCCGAGGTGCTCGCGGGCGGACGGCGACCCGAGGCGGCGACGCTGCGCAAAGGCGCCTTCTACGAGCCCACGATCCTGGCCGGCCTCGACAATCGCGCCGCGGCCGTGCGCGAGGAGATCTTCGGCCCGGTGCTGTGCGCGCTGCCCTTCGAGGACGAGGACGACCTGGTGGCGCAGGCCAACGATTCGGATTACGGGCTCGCCGCGGGAATCTGGACCGCGGACTTCCCGCGCGCCTGGCGGATCGCCCGCCGCCTCGAAGCCGGCACCGTCTGGATCAACACCTACAAGCAGCTTTCGATCGCCACGCCCTTCGGCGGCTTCAAGCAGAGCGGCCTCGGGCGCGAGAAGGGCCTTTCGGGACTGCGCCTGTACCAGCAGTCGAAGGGCGTGTTCGTGGGGCTGGGGTGATGCTCCTTCAGTGCTCGACCTCGAGCGCCACCAGGAAGCGCGACACCATGTTGTACGTGGCGACGGTGCCCACGAGCTCGATGAGCGCCCTGGGCTCGCGCAGGTGCTCGCGGGCGCGGTCGAAGGTCGCATCGGAAACCTTCACGTTGCGGGTCATCTCGGCGGTGAGCGCCAGGATCGCGCGTTCGGCGGCATCGAAGCGCGCCGCGTTGGCGATCGCCGCGTCCACGTCGCGAACCGCGTCGAGCTGCGCCTGCGTGCCGCCCGCCTTGAGGAACTCGGGCGCGTGATGGAAGAACTCGTATTCGGCCTGGTTCAGCACCGCCACCGCGCAGATCGCGAGCTCGCGCAGGCGCGGCGGCAGGCCGAGCTTGGTGCGCACCGCGGCGAGGTACGCGTTCCAGCCGCGCGTAAGCTCGGGGCTGTGCAGCAGCAGCCGGTCGAGGGGACGCAGCTCGCCGCCGCGGCGGGCGCGAACCGCATCGACGATGTCGCGGGGCTCGGTGAGGTCGGCAGGCACGAAGGGCACGCGTGGCATGGGTTGTTCCCGAAGCGATGTCATCATGGACGATCGTAGCGCAACGACGACGGAGAGCATGGAAACCAGGACCAAACCGCAGGAGGCCCGCAAGGCCGCATATCCCGATCCGCAGTCGCGCTCCATCGCGCTCTTCGAGCGCGCGCGCAAGGTGATGCCGGGGGGCAACACGCGGCTCGCCGTCTACCAGACGCCGTATCCCATCTTCATCGCGCACGCGAGCGGCAGCCGCGTGACCGACGTGGACGGCGTCGAGCGCATCGACTTCATCAACAACCAGTCGGTGCTCGTCCATGGCCATCGCTACCCGCCGGCGATGGAAGCGGTGGAGCGGCAATTGAAGAAGGGCACCTGCTTCTCGGGCCCGAGCGAGGCCGACCTGGCGCTCGCCGAGCACCTGGTCACGCGCTCGCCCTCGTTCGAGCGCGTGCGCTTCACCAACTCGGGCTCGGAAGCGGTGATGATGGCGGTGAAGGCCGCGCGCGCCTTCACCGGCCGCCACAAGATCGCCAAGGCCGAAGGCGCCTACCACGGCACCTACGACTTCATCGAGGCGAGCCGCGCGAGCACGCCGGCCAACTGGGGGCCGCGCGAGGCGCCGCATGCCGTGCCGTACTCCAAGGCCACGCCGCCCAGCGTGATGGAGGCGACGGTGGTCTTCCCCTACAACGACATCGAGGCCACGCGCGCGCTCCTCGACCGCGAAAGGGACAACCTCGCCGCCGTGTTGGTCGAGCCGGTCGCGAACCGCATCGGCATGATTCCCGCCCGGGCGGAGTTCCTGCGGTTCCTGCGGGAATACTGCAGCGCGCACGATATCCTGCTCGCCTTCGACGAGGTCTACGTCTTCCGCCTCGGCGTGGGCGGGGCCCACGAGCGTTACGGCATCTGCGGCGACATCACCGCCATGGGCAAGATCGTCGGCGGTGGATTCCCGGTGGGAGCCATCGCCGGCCGCGCCGACGTGATGGGCGTGTTCGATCCGTCGTCGGGCCATCCCGACGTGCCGCACACCGGCACCTTCAACGGCAATCCCATCTCGATGGTGGCGGGCCTGGAAACCCTGCGGCCGATGGATGCGGCGTTCATCGCGGCGCTCAACGCCCGCGGCGACCGCCTGCGCGCGCGCCTGAACGCCATCTTCGCCGCCAAGGGCATCGAAGGTCAGGCCACCGGCGTGGGCTCGCTCTTCCGCATCCACTACCACGCCACGCCGATCACCGACTATCGCTCGGGATATCCCACGCCCGACGCGGCGGCGCGGGTGAAGAGCCTGCAGCGCCTGCTGCTGAACGAGGGCTTCCTGCTGGCGGTGAACTGCAGCGGCAACGTCTCTTCGGCCCACACGGACGACGAGATCGATCGCCTCGCCCAGGCCTTCGAGCGCAACGTGGGCCGCGCCGAGGGAGCGAAGGCATGATCGGCCCCATCGTCTATCTCGACGGCGCCTTCCTGCCCAGGGACGAGGCGAAGGTGAGCGTCTTCGACCACGGCTTCATCTATGGCGACGGGGTCTTCGAGGGCCTGCAGATCGTCGAGGGCAGTGTCTTCATGCTCGAGGCCCACGTCGAGCGCCTCTTCAACTCGGCGCGCTACCTCGGCTTCGCGATTCCGCTCACGCCGGCGGAGCTCACCGAGGCGATCCTCGAGACCGCGCGGCGCAACGAGCTGCGCAACGGCTACCTGCGCCCGATCGTCACCCGCGGCAGCGGCCCGCTCGGCATCCGCAACATGGACAAGCTGGGCAAGCCCACGGTGGTGGTGATGTCGCAGTTCGAGAGCATCGAGGAGCGGCGCCGCGCATGGAATCGCGGCATCACGGCGCAGGTGGTCTCGGTGCGGCGCATCCCGCCGGCGAGCCTCGATTCGCGCGCCAAGACCTGCAACTACCTCAACAACATCATGGCGTACCTCGAGGCCAAGGCCGCGGGCGCCGACACGGCGATCATGCTGGACAGCGAGGGCTACGTCGCCGAGGCCTATTCGAGCAACCTGTTCTGCGTGAAGGCCGGCGTCGTGATGACCCCGGCGCTGGGCCACATCCTCGGCGGCATCACCCGCGCCACGCTGCTGCGCATCTGCGGCGAGCTGGGCATCCCCGCGCGCGAGGGACAGCTCACGGTATACGACCTCTATACCGCCGACGAGGTGTTCGAATGCGGCACCATGGCGGAGGTGCGGCCGCTGCTCACGATCAACGGGCGCACCATCGCGCGCGGCGAGGCCGGCCCGGTGGGTGCGCGCATCCACAGGCAGCTGCGCAAGATGATGGAGTCCGGCGAGCACGGCGTGAGCGCCTATGCGCTCGCCGAGACGGCGAAGTGATCACCCTGGGAGAGGAAAAAACCATGAAACGCATGACCTGGAAAGTCGCCGCGGCCGCTGCCGCGATCTCCATCGCGGGCGCCATGCCCGCGCTGGCGCAGAAGACGGTGCGCGTGGGCATCCACGGCGCCGACATCGGCTCGCTCGATCCGCACATGTCCGCGCAGACGATCGACAACGTGCTCACGGCGTGGATCTACAACGGCCTGGTGCGCTTCCCCGACGGCAGCCAGGATCCGGCGAGGATCGAGCCCGACCTCGCCACCTCGTGGAATCGCAGCGCCGACGGGTTGGTGTGGACCTTCAACCTGCGCAAGGGCGTGCAGTTCCATGGCGGCTACGGCGAGCTCACCGCCGACGACGTGGTGTATTCCTTCCAGCGCAGCGGCACGCCCAAGACCTCGGCCTTCTCGACCGACTTCGCGCCCTTCGCCAAGGTGGAGGCGGTGGACCGCCATACCGTGCGCATCACGCTCAAGAACCGCGTCCCCTCGATGCTGGGGCTGGTCACCGCCAACCGCGGCGGCTTCATCATCAGCAAGAAGGCCGACCAGGAGGTCAACGGCGAGTACACGCGCAAGGCCATCGGCACCGGGCCCTTCCAGCTCGCCGAATACAAGCCCAAGCAGTACGTGGCGCTCGCCGCCAACCCCAACTACTACCGCGGCAAGCCCAAGGTGGACCGCGTCGAGTACCGCTTCATCCCCTCCAACGAGAGCCGCGACCTCGCGTTCAAGTCCGGCGAGGTGGACCTCTTCTACGGCCGCAAGGACCAGAAGTGGGCCGAGCGCATGAAGGCCACGCCGGGCCTCAAGGTGGAGGTGTTCGGCCCCGGGGAGCTGCGCCTCATCAACCTCAACACCTCGGTCAAGCCCTTCGACGACATCCGCGTGCGCAAGGCCTTCGCCCACGCCATCAACCGCGACGACTTCGTGAAGTTCGTGGGGCCGGCGGTGGTGCATCCGAACCCCTCGGTGGTGCCCATCGGCTACCTCGGCTACACGCGCGACGTGCCCGGCTACAACTTCGACCTGCAGAAGGCGAAGGACCTGTTGAAGGAAGCGGGCTATCCCAACGGCCTTTCGATCACGGTGCTGGGCTCCAACCGCTCCTTCGTCGAGCCCTACCAGCTGCTGCAGGCGCAGCTTGCCCGCGCCGGCATCAAGATGGAGCTGCAGCTGATCGAGCACACCGCCTGGCACGCGAGCATCCGCAAGAACCTGAGCCCGGTGGTGGTGTACACGGCGGCGCGCTTCCCCATCGCCGACATCTTCCTCACGCAGTTCTTCCATTCGGGCAGCGCCATCGGCAAGCCCACCGCGGTCACCAACTTCAGCCACTGCGACGTGGCCGACAAGGAGATCGAGGCCGCGCGCGTGGAGCTCGATGCGGCCAGGCAGGTGGAGCTGTGGAAGCAGGCGCAGCAGAAGATCATCGCGCACGTGTGCGCGGTGCCGCTCTTCGACGAGATGCAGGTGTGGGGGCGCAGCGAGAAGCTCGACCTGGGCTACCCGCTCGAGGCCTCGATCAGCTTCGGCCCGATGATCACCGAGAAGACCGTCCTCAAGTAGGCATGCTCGGCTTCGTCGCACGGCGGCTGGCGAGCGCGCTGCCCACCGCCTTCATCGCGCTCGTCCTCGTGTTCTTCATCGCCCGGATCCTTCCGGGCGATCCGGCGCTCGCCATCCTCGGCGACTCCGCGAGCGAGGCGGCGATCGCGGCGCTGCGCGAGCGGATGGGGTTGAACCGCCCCATCTGGGAGCAGTTCCTCGCCTACATGGGCGACATCCTGCGCCTGGACCTCGGCCGCTCGATGGTCTCGGGGCGGCCGGTGGTGGAGGACCTGCTGCACGCGCTGCCCTTCACGCTCGAGCTGACCACCTTCGCCATCGTCTTCGGGGTGCTCGCGGGAGTGCCGCTCGGCACCTGGGCCGCGCTTCGCCGCGGCGGCGTGGCCGACCATGCCTCGCGCGCGCTCTCGCTGGTGGGCGTGTCCTTCCCGCCGTTCTTCCTCGGCATCTGCCTGCTGCTGCTCCTGGCCATCCTCTTCCCGATATTCCCGGTGATCAGCGCCGACCAGAGCGGGACCCTGCGCGGGCGGATCGCGGCGCTCGTGCTGCCCGGCCTGACGCTCGGCATCATCTTCATGGCCTTCGTGGTGCGCTCGACGCGCGCGGCGATGCTCGAGGTGATCCCCGAGATGTTCGTGCGCACGGCGCGCTCGAAGGGCATTCCCGAAAGCCGCGTCCTGCTGCGCCACATCGTGCGCAACGCGCTCTTGCCGATCATCACGGTGGTGGGCCTCTATTTCGGCATCCTCATGGGCAACTCGGTGGTGACCGAGATCGTGTTCACGCGCCCCGGGCTGGGCAAGATGATCGTGGCGGCGCTCAACTCGCGCGACTACGTGACGCTGCAGGGATTGACGCTCGTCTACTGCTTCATCGTGATCGTGGTGACGTTCGTGACCGACGTGCTCCATGGCATGGCCGACCCGAGGGTGAAGCCGGCATGAGCAGCGTGGCCCCCCGCTTCGCCTTCATCCGGCTGCCGCGCGTCGAGCCCGCCGTGATCGCCGGCGCGGTGGCCTTCGTCGCCGTGTGCGCGCTGATCGCGCTGTCCCCGGCGCTCGCGCCCTACGGCCCGGCCGACCAGGACCTGATGGCGCGACTGGAAGGCCCCTCGGCGGCGCATTGGTTCGGCACCGACAACTTCGGCCGCGACATCCTCTCGCGCGTCCTGTGGGGCTCGCGCCTGTCGCTCGTGATCGGGCTGGGAGCCACCGCCTGCGGCCTGCTGGTGGGCGGCGCCCTCGGCATCTGGGCGGGCTACAAGGGCGGCTGGGTGGATGCGCTGGTCATGCGCCTGATCGACGTGCTGCTCTCGTTTCCCAGCTTCATCCTCTGCCTGCTGATCGTGGCCGTGATGGGTCCGGGGGTGGGCGTGCTCATCGGCGCCATCGGCGCCTCGCTGGTGCCGAAGTTCGCGCGCGTCGCGCGCTCCTCGGCGATGGCCATCGGCCGGCGCGAGTTCATCGATGCCTGCCGCACGATGGGCGCCTCGGACCTGCGCATCATGCTGCGGCACGTGACGCCCAACGTGGCGGGCGAGCTGCTGGTGATGGGCTCGCTGTGGACGGCGAACGCCATCCTCATCGAGGCCTCGTTGAGCTTCCTGGGGCTCGGCATCCGCCCGCCGGCTCCCACGCTGGGCGGCATGATGCTCGAGGGCCTGAACGTGCTGCACGAGGCGCCCTGGCTCACGCTTTTCCCCGGCACGGCGATCTTCCTCTACGTGCTGCTGCTCAACGTGATCGGCGACCGCGTGCGCGACGCGGTGGATCCGCGCCTGAGGGACGTCTGATGCTCGAGATCTCGGGGCTGGGGGTGGCGGTGCGCTCGCGCGGGCGCATGTTGCCGATCCTGCAGGACGTGAACCTCACGGTGGCCGAGGACGAGACGCTCGCCATCGTCGGCGAGTCCGGCAGCGGCAAGAGCATGCTGGCGCTCGCGATCACGCGGCTGCTGGCGCCGGCCAGGTCGTTCGAGGTGACGGGCCGCGTGGCGTTCGAGGGGCGCGACCTGCTCTCGCTTTCGCCTCGCGAGATGATCGCCGTGCGCGGAGCGGGCATCGGCATCATGTTCCAGGAGGCGCTCGGCGCGTTGAACCCCGTGCTGCGCGTGGCCGAGCAGATCGGCGAGGCCTACACCCAGCACCATCCGGGCGCTTCGGCCGCCCAGGTGCGGCAGGCGAGCATCGCGTTGCTGCGCGACGTGGGCATTCCCGCTCCCGATGCGCGCATCGACGATTTTCCGCACCAGCTGAGCGGCGGCATGCGCCAGCGCGTGATGATCGCGATGGTGCTCGCGTGCGCGCCGCGGCTGGTGATCGCCGACGAGCCCACCACCAGCCTCGACGTGACCATCCAGTCGCAGATCCTCTCGGTGCTGCGCGACCTGCGCCGCAGCCGCCGCATGTCGATGATCTTCATCAGCCACAACCTCGGCGCCGTGGCCGCCATGGCCGACCGGGTGGCCGTGATGTACGCGGGACAGGTGGTGGAGGTAGGGCCGGCGGCGCAGATCTTCGAGCGCCCGCGCCATCCCTACACGCGCGCGCTGCTCGCCGCCATCCCGCGCATCGACCGCGTGAGCGAGCTGTCGGTGATCCCCGGCTCGGTGCCGCGCTTCGATGCGCTGCCGCAGGGCTGCCGCTTCGCGCCGCGCTGCGCGCATCGCGCCCCCGCCTGCTCCGCCACGCAGGCGCTGCCGCAGGCCGAGCCCGCGGCGCGCTGCTGCCGTGCGGGCGAGATCGAGGGGACGCTGCCGGCATGAGCGCGCTCCTCGAGGTCCAGGGGTTACGCAAGTATTTCCAGGCGCGAAAGCTGATCGGCCGGCCGCCCAAGCCGGTGCGCGCGGTCGAGGACGTGTCCTTTTCCGTCGCCGCGGGGGAGAGCTTCGCGCTGGTGGGGGAGTCGGGCTGCGGCAAGTCGACCGTGGCGCGCTGCATCGTGGGCCTGCTCGAGCCCGACGCGGGCGAGGTGCGAGTGAACGGCGATGGCCTGGTCGCGCTGCGGCGGCGCGACCGCCGCGCCGCCTGCCGCGCAGTGCAGATGGTCTTCCAGGATCCCTACTCCTCGCTCAACCCGCGGCTCACCGTGGGCGACGCGCTGCTCGAGCCCCTCGTGATCGACGGCGCGCTGCCGGCGAGCCAGCGCGGCGCGAAGGTGGAGTCGCTTCTGCGCGAGGTAGGCCTCGATCGCGACGCGGCGCGTCGCTATCCGCACGAGTTCAGCGGCGGCCAGCGCCAGCGCATCGGCATCGCGCGCGCCCTGGCCCTGGAGCCGCGTGTCCTCATCGCCGACGAGCCGGTCTCCGCCCTTGACGTCTCGATCCAGTCGCAGATCCTGCTGCTGCTCAAGTCGCTGCAGGCCTCGCGCAACCTGAGCCTGGTCTTCATCACGCACGACCTCGCCGTGGTCCGCAACTTTTGCGACCGCATGGCGGTGATGTACCTGGGCGCGCTGGTCGAGCAGGGCGAGGTCGAGCAGGTGCTCGGCCAGCCGCGCCATCCGTACACGCGGACCTTGCGAGACGCGGCGCTGCCGCCCGACATGCGCGCCCGAGACGGCCTCGCGCGCATCGAAGGCGAGATGCCCTCGGCGGTGGATCCGCCGTCGGGTTGCCGCTTCCACCCGAGATGCCCGGCGAGGATGGCGCAATGCGATTCCGTCGACCCGGCGTGGACGGGCGCGGCGGGCGGACGTCGCGTGCGCTGCCACGCGGTGCCCGCGGACGGCATCGCCGGATAGCCCCGTAAACTGGGGGCGGCCCCCTGCCTTGCGCATGTCGTGACCTCCCGCCCCCCGGCCTCGACGGCCGCCCTCGTCCTCTTCATCGCCTTCGCCTGCAACATGCTCGGCCGCGGCGTGGCCGACTCGTTCATGGTGTTCGTGCTGCCGCTGTCCGGGCAGTTCGGCTGGACGCGCGCGCAGGTCTCGAGCGTGTACTCGGCCTTCCTCGTGGTGACGGGCCTGGCCGCGCCGCTCACCGGCATGCTCATCGACCGTTGGGGCCCGCGGGTGGTGTATCCCCTCGGCGTGGTGCTGCTCGCGACCGCGAGCCTGCTCGCCGCGCACCTCACGAAGCTGTGGCAGTTCCAGCTCGTGATCGGGCTCATCGCCGGCCTGGGCGTGTCCATGCTCGGCATGGTGCCGGCCTCGATGCTCATCAGCCTCTGGTTCCGCGAGCGGATGAGCACCGCGATGGGCGTGGCCTACGCGGGCTTCGGCACCGGCACCATCGTCATCGTCCCGGTGGTGCAGCGCTCGATCGAGGCGCTCGGCTGGCGCGAGACCTATTCCTGGATGGGAGGCCTCACGCTCGCCGCCCTGCCGCTGCTCCTGCTGTTGCCGTGGCGGCGCATCGCCGGAGAGGCGAGGGCCAAGCCGAGGTCGAGCGTCGAAGGCCCCGGCGCGCGCAACCCGCTCGCCCAGGCGTTGCGCACGCGCGAGTACTGGCAAATCGTGCAGCTCTTCACCTTCACTTCGCTCACGACATTCTCGGTCATCACGCAGGTGGTGCCGTTCCTGGTGCAGGCGGGGCTCACCCCGCTCGAGGCTGCCGCCGCCTTCGGCACCGCGGGTTTGCTGTCGGTCTTCGGCATCATGTCGGCGGGCTGGTCGGGCGACCGCTTCGGTTATCGCACGACGGTCACCGTGACCTTCGTCGGCTCCTTCGTCGGCATCGCCGCGCTCATGGCGATGACGGTGGCCCCCGCCCGCTGGCTGGTGGTGGCGTTCATCGTCGGCTTCGGCCTCGCCCAGGGCGCGCGCGGGCCGATCGTCTCGAGCCTCGCGGCGAAGTACTTCGGCGGCGCGGGCTTCGCCACCATCTACGGAACCATGTTCGCGTGCATGTCGATGGGCGGCGCGCTCGGCACCTTCATCGCGGGGCTGCTCTACGACGCGACCGGGGGATATCGGGCCGGCTTCGTCTTCTCCATGGTTTGCGTCCTCTTCGCGGTCGCGCCGTTCTGGGTCCCTCGCGCCCTCGGCACCCGGCCCGGCCGGCCCGCGTGAGGGCACTCAGACGACGAGGCGCTTGCCGGGGAAGTCGATGAAGAGGCGGCGATCCCTGAAGAGCTCCACGCCGATGGTGCTGGTGCGCGCATCGTCCACCGGGTTTGGGCGGTCGGAATAGACTGGCTTCGCCACCGGGAGCCGCACGCCCGCCAGCTCGACGGTGACCGCCGCGCCCTCGCGCTCCTCGCGCACGCCATTCACCAGGCAGGACTGGCGCACGGTGCCTTCCTCGGGCATGGCGATGGCCGCATGGCTTCCGGCCACCAGCGTGAGCGCGCGGTTGAGGCCCGTGTCCACATTCATCGGGATCTCGATGCGCCGGCCGTCGGCGAGCGCGAGCCCCGCTTTCACGAACGGATGGCCGCCGCGGAACTCGATCGGCACGCTGGCGGCTCCGGGCGGCGCGCGCCACGAACCGGGGTCGTGCAGCCGCACGCGCCGCGTGGCCGGGTCGATCTCCACCACGAAGCGGCGGAAGAGGTCGGCGCCGATCACGCCGCCGAAGCCGATCTCGCGGAAGCGCTCATTGCACGGCATCGAGGCGAGTGGCACCACGACGGCCGTGAGCCCGGCGAGCGCCACGCCACCGAAGTCGATGCCGAAGCCGTCCTGGATGTCGCCGGTAGGCGTGGCGGCGTTGTCGCCGGCGCCCATGCGGCGCGCGCGGCTCGAGTCGAGGGCGAGGGCCGCGGGGGCGAGGCCCTCGATGAAGACCGTCACCGGCGCGCCGGTATCGAGGATGAAGTCCACGTCGGCCTTGCCGTTCACGCGGCCCGTGAGGATGACGAGGCCGCCCCGGGCCTGCCGGTAGCGCAGCTCGAACGGCAGGGTGCCCGCGACGCTCACCCGCGCCTCGGGAAAGCCGAAGACGGCGTAGCGCAGGGTGCAGCCGGCGAGGAGGGCCACGCTCAGGAGCGCAGCGAAGACGGACGCGGTTCGCAAGGCAGTGTGCATGGCCGGTAGGATGCGGGCACGACTCTAATTGGATTCCCGCCCTTGCGGGAATGACGGCTTGGAAATCTCCTGGCTCTGGATCCCGATCTGCCTCGCCGCCGCGGCGGCGCAGACGGTGCGCAACGCGGTGCAGCGCAACGTGACCAAGACCGCGGGCGTGTTGCCGGCCACGTTCATCCGTTTCTTCTATGGATTGCCCTTCGCGGCCCTCGCGCTCGCGGGCGTGAGCGCCATGAGCCCGGAAAGCCTGCCGAAGGCGAGCGGCGCCTTCCTCGCGTGGATCACCCTGGGGGCGGTGAGCCAGGTGGTGGCGACGGCGTTCTTCGTCGCGGCGATGGCGCAGCGCAGCTTCGTGGTCGCGGTGGTGTTCACCAAGACCGAGGTGCTGCAGATCGGCATCTATTCGGTGGCCTTCCTGGGCGAGTCGCTCTCGGGGCTGGCCATCGCCGCCATCGTGTTTTCGACCGTAGGCGTGCTGCTGCTGTCCGGCCGGCCCGCGGGCGAGGCCGGCCTGGGCCCAGGCTTCTCGAGGGGCGCGCTGCTGGGCCTCGCGGCCGGGGCCGCGTTCGCGCTCGCTTCCGTGGGCTATCGCGGCGGCATGCTGGCGCTGGGCCATCCCGAGGCCTGGTTCGCCGGGGCGTACGGCCTGGTGTGGGCGCAGGCGATCCAGACCTGCCTGCTGGGCGCCTGGCTGCTCGCGCGCGATCGCGCCGGTCTGCTCAAGGTCGTGGCGGACTGGCGCGTCTCGTGGATCGCGGGCCTCGCAGGCGCGGCCGCCTCGATGGGATGGTTCACCGCGTACGCGATGCGCAGCGCAGTCGACGTGCGGATCGTGGGGCTGGTGGAGGTGCTCTACAGCTATGCGGTGTCGCGGCGGCTCTTCAAGGAGCCGGTGACGCCGATCGAGCTCATCGGCACGATCCTCGTGGTGGCGGGGATCGTGCTCGTGAGCGTCAGCGCCTGATTCAGTGCGGGCGCTTCATCCGGTTGAGCAGCAGCGCGCTCGCGAGGAGCGCGACGCCGCCCACCAGCTTGGGATTCTGCTTGTAGAAGTCGGTGGCCTTGCCCGCGAGGGCGCCACCCTGCGTGCCCATCCTTTCCATGAAGCCGCCCGAGCTGCGCGCGGGGATCACGTCACCGGCGCCGAGCGTCGAGGCCGATTCCTGGGGAACATTGGCGGTGTGGCTGCGCATGCGATCGAAGAGTCCCATGGTGTCCTCCGTTGGAATATCCAGGTCAGAGGCACGAATGGGCAAGGAAGTTGCGGCGCGTCCGGGAAATTGGGTCCCCGCCTACGCGGGAGCGCCACGCGGCGCTACAACGATTCAGAGATAGCGCGATTCGAGATGGCGGCGGAAGTGGGCCGGATCGAGATCGCTTCCCGTCGCGCGGCGTGCCAGCTCATGGCTCGGCCAGCGGCGGCCCTGCGACCAGATGTTGTCGCGCAGCCAGTCGAAGACCGGAACGAGGTCGCCAGTCGCCACCCGCGCGTCGAGGTCGGGATGCCGCGCGCGGATCGAGGCGAACCATTGCGCCGCGTACAGCGCGCCGAGCGTATAGGTCGGGAAATAGGCGAAGAGCCCGGTGCCCCAGTGCACGTCCTGCATGCAGCCGTCCTTGTAGTCGCCGCGCGTGTCCAGGCCCAGCAGCGACTGCATGCTTTCGTCCCACATCGCCGGGATGTCGGCGCATGCGATCGTGCCTTCGATGAGCGCGCGTTCGATCCGGTACCGCAGTATCACGTGCAGCGCGTAGGTGAGCTCGTCGGCCGCGACACGAATCCGGTTTTCCGGGTTCACGCGCGTGAAGAGTCGCTCGAGGTTCGCGGTCTCGAACGCGGGCTGGTCGCCAAAGGCTTCGCGCACGAGGGGGGCCAGCAGTCCCACGAAGGCCGGGCTGCGCGCGAGCTGCATCTCGAAGGCGAGGCTCTGGCTCTCGTGGATCGCCGACGAGCGGGAATGCCCGATGGGCTGCCCGCGCCACGCGCGAGGCAGGTTCTGGTTGTAGCGCCCGTGCCCGCATTCGTGGATGGAGCTCATGAGCGCGCGCGTGAAGTCGTCCTCCGAGAACCGCGTGGTGAGGCGCACGTCGTCAGGCACGCCGCCACAGAACGGATGCGCGCTCACGTCGAGGCGGCCTTGGTCGAAGTCGAAGCCCAGCAGCCGCAGGACCGCGAGGCTGAGGGCGCGCTGCCTTTCGACGGGGAACGGCCCTCTCGGCGCGACGACGTCCTCGCGTGCCTGTTTCGCGCGCACACGCTCGATGACCGGCGGCAGCCACGATGCGAGGTCGCCGAAGAGCCGGTCGAGCTTCTCGCACGTCATCCCGGGCTCGAAGCGCTCCATCAGCGCCTCGTACGGCGGCACGCCGAGGGCCTGTGAAAGGTGGCGCGACTCCTCGCGCGCGAGGGCGACCACTTCGATCAGGTTGGGCAGGAATCCCTTCCAGTCGTTGGCGAACCGTTGCGTGCGCCAGGCATGCTCGCACCGGGCGCTCGCGACGACCTGGCGCTCGACCAGCGAGCCCGGCACGCTCGATTGCAGGTACAGGCGGCGCATCTCGTCCAGGTTGGCGCGCTCGAGCTCATCCAACGGCTCCGTTCGCGCGGATTCGAGCAGCTTCGCGCGCTGCGGGTCGGTGCGCAGGCGATGGATCATGCCTTCCAGCTCGGCCTCGGCCGCCGCGCGCGCCTCGTTTCCCTTCGGCGGCATCATCGCCGCCCGGTCCCAGCTCGCCATCTGGCTGAAGTGCGTGAGGTGGAAGATCTGCTGCTCGGAGCGCGCGAGCGCTTCATAGGCAGGCCGGGTGCTGGCGGGGGCGGCGGTATCCATCGCGGCATTCTAGGTCGCTGCCGCGCCAGAGGGTGTTACGGCTTGCAAGGCCTCGGCTACCCGGTTTCGCGGCGCCTCGCCGGCAGGGTCATCGCCACGATCCCCGCCACGACCAGCACCAGGCCGACCCCCATGCTGAGCGTCGGCGTCTCGCCCAGGAATACCACGCCCACGGCCACCCCGATCACGATGCGCAGGTACGCCTGGCTCGACATGGCGATGGCGCCGATCGTTGCGATGAGCCGGAAATACACCACGAAGGCGAGGCCGGTGGAAAGGAAACCCAGCGCGAGCACGCCCAGCAGCGAACGCATCGACGGCGCTGCCGGCCATCCCTCGACCAGCAGCGCAAGCGGGACCAGCACCGCGGCCGACATGAGGGTCGCACCGGCCGCCGGCACCATCGGCGATACCGTCGCGAACCGGCGGCCCATCACTCCCGCGATCGCGTAGCAAATCGCGCCGACCACGCAGGCGAGCTCGGCCACGGTGTGCTTGCCCACGCCGGCCAGCGCATTCATGCCGATGATCGCGAGCACGCCGGCGAGCCCCAGCGACACGCCCACGAACTTGCGCCCGGTCGCGGGCTCGTGGCGCGTGATCCCCCAGGTGATGGCGAAGATGAAGATCGGCGAGAGCGAGTTCAGGATCGTCGCGAGGCCCGCGTCGATGATGCGCGAGGCCCACGCGACCAGGATCCACGGCAGGATGCAGTTGAAAAGCGCCTGGACGAAGTACACGCGCCCGCCGATGCCGGCGCTCCACAGCAGCGGGGTGCGCCTGCCGAGAACGGCGAGCAGGACGAGGCCGCCGATGAGGCCGCGCAGGGCGCTCACCGTTACCGGCGGGAGCGTCTCCACCACCAGCTTGGTGAAGGCATACCCGGAGCCCCAGAGGAAGGCCAGCAGGACCACCAGCGCGAGCGAATACCTTATATTAGGTGTCACGGCGCCGGCCGTTGATATTCGTAGACGTGCATCTTGTATTCTTTGTAGACATGTTGGCATAATCGACTCGCCGAGTCACGCCAGCAACGCCTCCCATGGACACCACCCTCCTGAACGAGCCCGTCGCCCATCCCGCCGCCTGGGTCGGCCCCGAGATCGCCCGGCGCCCCGACGAATGGATCTACCGGTTGGGCGCCGAAGACCTGGCCGACGTCGAGCAGGCCGTGCGACAGTGCCGCGCGCGCAACCTGAAGCTCGAGTCGATCACCCGCGAGGATTTCCCGCTGCCGAAATTCGCCCCGCGCCTGGCGAAGCTGCTCGACGAGATCCGCAATGGCCGCGGCTTCGTGCTGATGCGTGGCCTGGGCGATCCGCGCTTCGACCGGGACGACCTCGCCATCGCCTACTGGGGCATCGGCTGCCACCTGGGGATTCCCGCGACGCAGAACGCCGACCACCACCTGCTGGGCCACGTGCGCGACGAAGGCCGCGCCTTCGGCAAGGCGCTGGATGCGCGTGGCTACCACAGCAACGCCCGCCTCGAGTTCCACGTCGACGGCGCCGAGATCATCGGCCTGCTGTGCCTGCACCCCGCCAAGGCGGGCGGCAAGAGCAGCCTCGTGAGCGGCGTGGCGGTGTACAACGAGCTGCTGCGCCGCCATCCACGGCACATGCCCACCCTCGCGCGGGGCTACAAGTACATCAAGCGCGAGGCCGCCTTCACCAGCGACCCCGTGAGCCCGCATCGCCTGCCGGTGTTCGGCCGGGTGGGCGACCAGGTCGCCTGCCGCTTCGTGCGCACCAAGATCGAGGCCGCGAGCGTGAAGACGGGCGAGCCGCTGTCGGCCGAGGAGGTCGCCGCGCTCGACGCCTTCGAGGAGGTGGCGCGCGACCCTGCGCTGCGGCTCGACATGGATTTCCAGGTGGGCGACATCCAGCTCATCAACAACTACACGGTGTTGCACGCGCGCACCGAGTTCGAGGACTGGCCGGAGCCCGAGCGCAAGCGCCACCTGCTGCGCCTGTGGCTCACCTACCGGGAGGCGCCCGTTCTGCCGAAGGGGTTCCCCCGGCACCTCGGGTACCAGCAGGAGAACTCCGAGATCGCATACCTGAGCGACTGGCGCGAGCGCGAGGCGGCGTTCGCCTGAACCACCACAAGAAAACCCGAGGAGACCCCCGATGAGATTCAAGCCGTTGATTTGCGCAGCCGTTGCGGCCGCGTTGGCGATGCCGCTCGCGCATGCGGGCAAGAAGGACGACACGCTGCGCGTGGCCTCCAACGTGGTGCCCTCGAGCATCGACCTGTACTTCAACGCGACGCGCGAAGGCGTGGTGCTCTCGCACCACATCTGGTCGTTCATCGCCACGCGCAACGAGAAGACCGGCGAATACGAGCCCGAGCTCGCCACCGGCTGGAAGTGGGTCAACAACAAGACGCTCGAAGTCGACCTGCGCAAGGACGTCAAATTCCACAACGGCGACATGCTTACCGCCGACGACGTGGTGTTCACCCTCAACTGGGTGACCAAGCCCGAGAACAAGGTGATCGTCCAGCAGAACATCAACTGGATCGAGGGCGCCGACAAGCTGGGCGACTACAAGGTGCGCATCCGCACCAAGGCGCCGTTCCCGGCGGCGCTCGAGTACCTGTCCGGCGCCGTGCCGATCTATCCCGCCAAGTACTACGAGAAGGTGGGCCCCAAGGGCATGAGCGAGAAGCCCATCGGCTCGGGCCCGTATCGCGTGACCGAGACGGTGGCCGGCAAGCTCGTGCGCCTGGAGAAGTTCAACGACTACTTCAAGGGCAGCCCGAAGGGCACGCCCTCCATCGGCAAGATCGAGTTCCGCCTCATCCCCGAGCAGGCGACCCAGCTGGCCGAGATCATGAGCGGCGGCCTCGACTGGATCTGGCGCGTGCCGGCCGACCAGGCGAAGCAGCTGGCGCAGGTGCCGCACCTCAAGGTCGAGGGCGTGGAGTCGATGCGCATCGTCTTCCTGCACTTCGGCTCCTCCGACAAGGCGCCGCCGAACCCCTTCAAGGACGTGCGCGTGCGCCGCGCGGTCTCCCACGCCATCGATCGCGAGGCGATCGCCAAGAACATCCTCGGCGAAGGCTCGCAGGTCATCCATACGCTCTGCTTCCGCGAGCAGTTCGGCTGCACCGACGAAGGCGCGCCGCGCTACAAGTACGACCCCGCACGCGCCAAGCAGCTGCTCGCCGAGGCGGGGCATCCCAACGGCTTCGAGACCGAGCTGTGGAGCTACCGCGACCGGCCGCACGCCGAGGCGGTGATCAACTACCTGCGCGCGGTAGGCATCCGCGCGACGTTGCGCTCCACGCAGTACTCCGCGTTCGTGACCGCCCAGCGCGAGGGCAAGTGGGTGTTGGGACACCGTTCCTACGGCTCCTACGGGATCATGGACACCTCCGCCAGCGCCTCGGCGTACCTGAAGGGCGATGCCGACGACTACAGCCGCCATCCCAAGGTGATCGAGTACCTGACGGTCGCGGACACGTCCATCGACCCGAACGTGCGCAAGGAAAACTACCGCAAGGCGCTCGCGCTCGCGGCCGAGGAGGCGCTGGTGTTGCCGATGTTCTCGATGCCCAACACCTACGCCTACGTGAAAGAGCTCAACTTCAAGCCGAGCGCCGACGAGCTGGCTCGCTTCTACGAGGCCAGGTGGCGCTGAAGCAGGGGTAAGCTTTCGGGATGCTCCGATTCGCTCTGCGCCGGCTCGCGCTGGCGCTGCTGGTCCTCGTCGCCGTCTCCATCGCCGCGTTCTCCCTCGTCCACATCGGGGGGAACGTGGCGGTGTCGCTTGCGGGGGAGGGCGCGCGCAAGGCCGACCTCGAGATCGTGCGCAAGCAGTACGGCCTCGACCAGCCGCTGCCGGTCCAGTACGGGCGCTGGCTCGCCCGGACCGTGCAGGGCGACCTGGGCGAGTCGCTCTTCTTCAAGAAGCCCGTGGTGGACCTGGTGCTGGAGCGGCTGCCCACCACCATGACCCTGGGCCTGCTGGCCATGGGCTTCGCCCTGCTGCTCGCCGTGCCGCTGGGCATCCTCGCGGCGTTGCGGCCCAACTCGTGGATCGACCGCATCGCGCTCTTCGTCGCGGTCATCGGGCAGGCGATGCCCTCCTTCTGGTTCGCGCTCCTGCTGATCGTGTGGTTCGGCGTGGGGCTTCGGTGGCTGCCCATCTCGGGCAGCGACACCTGGCTGCACTTCGTGATGCCCACCATCGCCCTGGGCTACTACGCCACGCCCGCGATCATGCGGCTGGTGCGCGCCGGCATGATGGAGGTGCTCGAGAGCGACTACATCCGCACCGCGCGCGCCAAGGGCCTGCCGGCGAGCACCATCATCTTCAAGCACGCGCTGCGCAACGCCGTGATCCCGGTGGTGGCGCTGGCCGCGGTGCAGCTGGGCCTGGTGCTCGGCGGCTCGGTCGTGATCGAGACGGTGTTCGCGCTGCACGGGCTCGGCTTCCTCGCCTGGGAAAGCATCAACCAGAACGACCTTCCCGTGGTGCAGGCCGTGATCCTTCTGCTCTCGGCCATCTACATCGTGCTCACGCTGCTGGCCGACATCGCCAACGCCTGGCTCGACCCGCGGCTGCGGCTGGCCGGCACATGAGCGAGCACGCCGTCGAAGCCACCGCCCGGCCGGTGGCGGCGCTCACGCCTCCCGCGGGCAGGCGACCGCGCGCTCGCGCCTGGCGCCACGTGGGCTTCCTGCTGGGCTCGGGGCTGCTGCTCGCCATGCTGCTGGTGGCGATCTTCGCCCCGCTGCTTGCGCCCTATGATCCCTACGCGCAGGACCTCACCAAGCGCATGGTGCCGCCGGTGTGGCACGCCACGGGGAGCTGGGAGCACATCCTCGGCACCGACCCTTTCGGGCGCGACTACCTCTCGCGCCTGCTCTACGGCGCGCGCATCTCGCTCCTCATCGGGGCCGCCGTGGCGGTGATCTCCGGGCTCATCGGCACCACCCTCGGGGTGGTGGCCGGCTATTTCGGCGGGCGCGTCGATTTCGTCGTGAGCTTCCTCATCACCGTGCGCCTCGCGCTTCCCGTGATCCTGGTGGCGCTCGCCGCCGTGGCGCTGCTGGGCGGATCGCTGCTCGTGGTCATCGTGGTCCTGGGCTTCCTGCGCTGGGACCGTTTCGCCGTGGTCATGCGCGCCACCACCCAGCAGATCGCGAGCCTCGACTACGTGGTCGCCGCCAAGGCCTCGGGCGCATCCACGGCGCGCATCCTCTGGAGCGAGGTGCTCCCCAACATCATGAACAACCTCGCCGTGGTCGCGACGGTCGAGGCCTCGGCCGCGATCCTGCTGGAGGCGGCGCTTTCGTTCCTCGGGCTGGGGGTGCAGCCGCCGCTGCCCTCCTGGGGCCTCATGATCTCGGAAGCCAAGCCCTACCTCTTCTTCAGCCCGTGGCTCATCACGTTGCCGGGCTCCCTCATCGTGGCGCTGGTGCTGGCGATCAACCTGATGGGTGACGGGCTTCGCGACATCACCGCTCCGGAGGGACGCAATTGAGCGCGCTGCTGGAAGTCCGCGACCTGCGCATCGACATTCCCATGCCGTCGGGGACGCTGCATGCGGTGCGCGGCATCGACCTCGACCTCGAGCGCGGGCAGACGCTTTGCGTCGTGGGTGAATCGGGATGCGGCAAGTCGCTCACCGCGCTGGGCCTCATGGGGCTGCTGCCGCGCAAGGCGAAACGCACGGCGTCGAAGCTGCTCTTCAACGGCGAGGACCTGTCAAAGGCCGACGCGCGGCGCATGAACAAGGTGCGCGGCGACCGCATGACGATGGTCTTCCAGGAGCCGATGACGGCGCTCAACCCGTGCCTCACCATCGGCGAGCAGCTCACCGAGGTGCTGCGCCACCATCGTGGCACGCCGAGCCGGGAAGCGACCGAGCGCGCGGTGTTCCTGCTGGGCAAGGTGGGCATACCCGCGCCGGCGCAGCGCCTGGGGCAGTACCCGCACCAGCTCTCGGGCGGCTTGCGCCAGCGCGTCATGATCGCCATGGCGCTCATGTGCGGCCCCGATCTGGTGGTGGCCGACGAGCCCACCACGGCGCTCGACGTCACCATCCAGGCGCAGATCCTGCTGCTGCTGCGCGAGCTGCAGCGCGAGTTCCACATGGGCCTGCTCCTGATCACGCACGACCTGGGCGTGGTGGCGAACATCGCCGACCGGGTCGCCGTCATGTACGCGGGCGAGGTGGTCGAGACCGGCACCGCGGCCGAAGTCTTCGCGCAGCCCTCGCACCCCTACACGCGCGGGCTCCTCTCCTGCGTGCCGGTTCCCGGGCGCACACGCGGCACCGCCCTGGGCGTCGTGCCAGGGACCGTTCCCAGCCTGGTGGGCGGGATCCGCGGCTGCGCCTTCCGCGAGCGCTGCTCGCTCGCGATCGGCGGCTGCGCCGATCCCGGGCCGGTCACCGCACAGGTTTCGCCGGGGCGCACCGTGCGTTGCCTGAGGGCGGCATGAGCGCCGTGCCCGTTCCCCTGGCGAGCGCCGCGCCGCTGCTCGAGCTGCGCGAGGTGACGCAGGCCTTCCCGGTTTCGGGCGGGCTTTTCCGCAAGTCGCGCCTGCTGCATGCGGTGAACGGGGTGAGCCTTTCGATCGCGCGCGGCGAGGTGGTGGCCATCGTGGGCGAGTCGGGGTGTGGCAAGACCACCCTCATGCGGATGATGCTGGGCCTGCTGCCGCCCACCTCGGGCAGCGTGAGCCTCGAGGGCGCGGACATCGCGCGCATCGGCCGGCGCAGCGTGGCGCGGCGCGTGCAGCCCATCTTCCAGGATCCGTATTCGTCGCTCAACCCGAGGAAGCGCATCGGCACCATCGTGGGCTTTCCGCTCGATGTGCACGGCATCGGCACGGCCGCCGAGCGTCGCGCCCGCGTGATCGAGGTGCTCGGGCGTTGCGGGCTGCCCGAGCACTTCATCGAGAACTATCCGAACCAGCTCTCCGGCGGCCAGCGCCAGCGCGTGGCGATCGCGCGCGCGCTCATCATGAAACCCGACCTGGTGGTGTGCGACGAGCCCACCTCGGCCCTCGACGTCTCGGTGCAGTCGCAGATCCTCAACCTGCTGGCCGAATTGCGCGAGGCGTTCGGGCTCACCTACGTGGTCATCAGCCACAACCTGGCCGTGGTCGAGCACATCGCCACGCGGGTGGTGGTCATGTACCTGGGGCGCGTCGTGGAGGAGGGCACCACCGAGGAGGTGTTCCTGCGGCCGCGGCACCCGTACACGCGCGCGCTGCTCTCGGCGGTGCTCACGCCCGATCCCGGCCAGGGCATTCCGGATCCGGGCCTCGGCGGGCAGTTCCCCAACCCGCTGGACCCGCCGCCGGGCTGCGCCTTCCACCCGCGCTGCGGCTTTGCGACGGCGCAGTGCAGGAGCGCCGCGCCGCGATTCGCGCACGGCGTCGCGTGCCACTTCCCCCTAGCGGAAAAGCCGGCCGAGCAAGCGGCGTAGCGAGCCCCACAGGAGCGCGAGCGAATTCATCTCGGCCGGGCCGGCGCTCACCGCGGCCCGACCTTCGAGCTCCGCCGACAGGTTCTCCGCGAACTGCGCGATGAGCTGCCGCGCGAGGTCCTGCACCAGGGCGCCGCGCGAGAACTGGGCGAGCATGCCCTGGATCGAGAACCCCAGGCGCACGTCGAGCCTGCAGCGCCCCGGGCTTCCCGCTTCCAGGACGGCGAAGGCGATGCGCCCGCGCGCGCGCGAACCGGTGAGGCTGTCGCGGCCCTGCCCCGACACCTCGCCTTCGCGCTCGACCTCGTCGCGCGACGACACGCCCTCGATGTCGAAGGACGATGCGATCGGGCCGAAGCGGATGCGCAGCCGTCCCTTCACGCGCTCGCCCTCGATCGAGGTGATCTGCGCGCCCGGCAGGCAACGCGCCACGCGCTCGAGGTCGGCCAGCACCCTCCAGACCGCCTCGGCGGGATGCTCGAAGGAGACGCTTTCGGCGATCGTGGTGGTGTCGGGAGAAGGCGCTTGCACCCGCCCGGCCGGTTGCGCCTCCGGCATCGCGAGCGGCGCCGCTGCAACATCCGCGGCGACGGGTCTTTCCACCGCAGCCACGCGCACGCGCGCGCCGACTTCGAGGACCGCGCGGACGATCCCCACGTAGCCGGTGCAGCGGCAGAGGTTTCCGCCCAGCTCCTCGCGGATGCGTGCCTCGTCGGCCCCGGGGAGCCGCGTCACGATGTCGCGCGCGGTGATCAGCATCCCCGGCGTGCAGAAGCCGCATTGCAGCGCGTGGTGGCGCGTGAAGGCCTCGCGCAGCTCGGCCATCAAAGGGTCGTCGTCGAAGCCCTCGATCGTCTGCACCGCGCAACCCTCGGCCTGCACCGCGTAGGTGATGCACGAGCGCATCGGCGCGCCGTCCACCACCACGGTGCACGCGCCGCAGACGCCGTGCTCGCAGCCCAAGTGCGTGCCGGTGAGCTCGCACGCGCCGCGCAGAAGGTCGGCGAGGCTGGTGCGGGGCTCCACCGCGTGGCGTTGCGGCCGGCCGTTGACCTCGAGCTCGACGTCCATGGTCATGACAGCGCCTGCCTCAAGGCGCGCGCGAGCGTGCCCGCCTGCATGCGCACCTCGATCGCATCGAGCTCGGGCGCGGCCGCAGCCACCGCGGACTGCAGGCGCGAAAGGTCGCGCGCCGCGGCCGGCGCGAGCAGCGTGGTGGCCTCCTCGAGGATCCGCGCGGGGCGGCCCAGGGCCCCCAGCACGACACGGGAATGGCGCTGCGCCGGGTCGATCACGACCGCGGCGGCCGCCTCGGCGAGCTCGCCCGCCTTGCGGCAGGCCTTCGCATAGCCCCAGCGCGCCTGGAGCGAGCCTTCGGGGATGCGCACCGAGACGAGGATCTCGTCGGACGCGAGGCAGGTGCTGAACGCGCCCGACGCGAGGCTGGCGCATTCCACCTCGCGCGTTTCGCGTCCGCGCCGCAACGTGGCGAGCGCGCCGAGCGCCGCGAGCGCGAGCGGCCAGTCCCCCGCGGGGTCGGCGTGCGCGAGGCTGCCGCCCACGGTGCCGCGGTTCCTCACCGCGCGATATGCGATCCCGCGCGCGACCGAGCGCAGCATGCCGCCGATGCCGCCCGCTCCATCCTCGAGCATCGCGTGCGTCGTGGTGGCGCCCACGTGCCAGGCATCGCCGCGGCGCTCCACGCCGCGCAGCTCGCCGATGCGGTTGATGTCCACCACCAGCGCCGGCCGCGCCAGGCGCAGGTTGAGCATCGGCCCCAGCGACTGCCCGCCCGCGAGCACGCGGCATGTCTCGCCGCCCTCGCGCAGCGCCGCGAGCGCCGAATCGAGGTCCCGCGGCCGCACGTAATCGAACGCGACCGGCTTCATGGGGACAGGCCCCCTGTCCCCGGTCTTGCGGCCATCAAGGCCGTCAACAACCTTCTCGGCGTCAACGGCGTCTCCGCAACTTCCACGCCGATCCCCCGTAACGCATCGTTCACCGCGTTGAGGATCGCCGCGGGCGGAGGGATCGCGCCGCCTTCGCCCGCGCCCTTGATGCCGAACTCGGTGTGCGGCGAGGGCGTCGACAGGTGCAGCACGCGGATCGGCGGCACCTCGCCCGCGCCGGGCAGGAGGTAGTCGCTCAGCGTCGAGCCGAGCGGCTGGCCGTTGGCGTCGAAGGCCATCTCCTCGTAGAGCGCGGTGCCGATGCCCTGCGCGGCGCCGCCGTAGGCCTGGCCATCGACGATGAGCGGGTTCACCACCGTGCCGCAGTCCTCCACGATCACGTAGTCGAGGATCTCCACCTGGCCCATGGCGGGATCGACCGCGACGACCGCCGCATGCGTGCCGTAGCTGTATTGCCCGGTGTCCACCTTGGGCTTGAATCCCTCGGTCACTTCGAGTCCCGCGGAGTCGGCGCCCGGCGGCAGCTTCTGCGGCTGCAGGTAGAAGGTGCGCGCGACCTCGCCCACGGAGATCTCGCCCGAGGGCGCGACGAAGCGCCCGGCGACCAAAGGAAGCTCGCCCTCATGCTTCAGCAGGTGCGCGGCGATCTTCGCCAGCCGCGGCACCAGCGCACGGCACGCGCGCACCACCGCGCCACCGGCCATGGTGATCGAGCGCGAGGCGTAGGTGCCGGTGGAAAACGGCGAGAACGCCGTGTCGCCGTGCAGCACGCGGATGCGCGCCACGTCCACGCCGAGCACCTCGTGCGCGAGCTGGGCGAGCGAGGTCTCCATGCCCTGGCCGTGCGACTGCACGCCCACGCGCACTTCCAACCCGCCGTCGGGCGTGAAGCGCACCGTCGCCTGCTCGAAGCCCGGCGCGAACGGCAGGCCCAGCGCCGCGAAGAGCGCGGTGCCGTGCGCGGTCATCTCGATGTAGTTGGCGGTGCCTATGCCGATGAGGCGCCCGTCGGCCTCGCCCTTCGCCTGGCGTGCGCGGATCGCATCCACGCTGATCGCGGCCACCGCCATCTCCAGGCTCTTCGCATAGTCGCCGCTGTCGTAGACCTTGCCGGTGGCGTTGCGGAACGGCATCGCGGCTTTGGCGACGAGATTGTCGCGCCGCACCTCCCACGCCTCGCGCCCGACCTCGCGCGCGATGGCGTCGATGGTGAGCTCCATGGCGAAGCAGATGCCGGTGCGCGCGACACCGCGGTAAGGAATGATCGGCGGCTTGTTGGTCGCGACCGACAATGCGCGCGCACGATACGCCGGCACCACGTAGGGTCCGGGCAGGTGTCCGGCCGCCATCGTGCCCTCCAGGCACGCGGTGAACGGCCACACCGAATAGGCGCCGGCATCGATGGTGATGTCGGCCTCGAGCCCCAGCAGCTTGCCGGCGCGGTCGGCGTACGCGGTGATGCGGTAGCGGTGCTCGCGGCAGTTGGCTCCGCCCACGAGGTGCTCGCGGCGGTCCTCGATCCAGCGGAACGGCTTGCGATAGGTCATCGCGAGCCACGCGACGCAAAGCTCCTCCGGATGCAGCACGCACTTGTAGCCGAAGCCTCCGCCGACATCCGGCGCCACCACGCGGACCTGGCCCTGCTCGAGCCCGAGGTGCTCGGCGATCGCCCAGCGGATCATGTGCGGCACCTGCGTCGAGGTGTACACCACGAGCTGGTCGGCGCGCTCGTCCCAGTGCGCGAGCACCGCCTTGCCCTCGAGGGGGTTCATCACCTGGCGCGCGCAACGGTACTCGCGCGTGACCTTCACCGCCGCGTTGGCGGCGATGGCGGCGAGGTCGCCGGGAATGTTGGAGGTCAGGAAGAGGTTGTCGTCCCAGTCGTCGTGCACGCGAGGGGACTGGGCCGCGAGCGCCACGTCGACGTCGGCCACGGCCGGCAACTCGTCCAGCTCGAGCGCGATCGCCTCGGCCAGGTCCTCGGCGCGGGCCCGCGTCTCGGCGACGCACATCGCGATCGCCTCGCCAACGAAGCGCACCTTGCCCTCGGCGAGCGGCGGGAAGTCGGAGGCCTTGAAGCCCGGCGCGCCCAGCGTCGAGCGGATCGCGCGCACGCCCGCGAGGTCCTGGCGGACGAAGACGGTATTGACGGCGCCCGCGGGCTTGGCCACGGCTCGGATGCGGCCATGCGCGATCGGGCTGCGCAGGAAGGCGACCTCGCGCAGGCCGGCCATCGACATGTCGCCGATGAAGCGGCCGCGGCCGAGCATGAGGCGCTGGTCTTCCTTGCGCGCGAGGGCGGCGCCGACGCCCTGGCCTTGCGTGGTGATCGCGGTATCCATTCAGTGCATCGCCAGCATGGCATGGATCGGGCCGGCGGCGGCGAGCAGCCCCTCGTCGCGGCCGGGCACGGCGACGAGCTGGAGGCTCTCGCCTTCGATGGGCAGGGCGATGGCGGGCGCGCCGAAGAGGTTCGCCGGCGCCGTGAGCAGCGTGAGCGCGATCGCGATGGGGTGTTCCTCGCCCGCCAGCGTGACGCGTTTCGTGCCGCGCAGGGGGACGGGCGCCGGCAGCGTGGGCAAAAGGAGGAAGTCCACTTCGCCGAGCGCCCTTGTCCAGGCGGCTCGCAGTCCATCGCCACTCGCGCGCGCGCGGGCGATCTCGTCCGCCGTGATGCCGCGCGCCGACTCGAGGCAGCGCCATGCGAGCTTGCCGAGGCCCGCCTCGCCGCATTCGCCGTAGAGCGTGGCGACGTTCGCCAGCACCAGCGTGGCGTGGATGCGCGAGAGCGTCCAGAGGTCCGGAAGCCGCACCTCCAGGATCCTGCAGCCGGTCCGCGCCAGCGCCGCCTCGAAGCCGGCGGCGACCGACGGATCGCACATCGCGATCCACGCGCGGTCCACGCCGATCGTCACCGAGCTGGGCGCGGGCGCCGGGGCGCCGTCCATCAGCAGGTGCGCGGCTCGCTCCAGCGATCGCAGGTTGCCGGCGAGGACGCCCACGTCCTCCAGCTCCGGTGCGAGCGGCCAGACCCCCGTGGCGGGCACACGGCCATGGGAGGGCTTGAAGCCGAAGACGCCGCAACAGGCCGCGGGGATGCGCACGCTGCCGCCGGTGTCGGTGCCCAGGGCCACGTCGGCGATTCCCGAGGCGACCGCGGCGGCCGAGCCGCCCGAGGAGCCCCCGGCGATGAGCTCCGGTGCGAGGGGATTGATCACCTCCGGAGTGGCCACACCCAGCCCGCCGGAGTCGGTGGCGGTCACGCCGACGATCGAGGCGCCCGCCGCGCGCAGTCTCGCGACAACCGCGGCGTCGGCTTGCGCGACGCGGCTCGCGAACATCGGCAGGCCGGCCGTAAAGGGCTGGCCCGCGACCGCGATGTTGTCCTTGACCGCGACGCGCACGCCGCTAGCGGTCGCGGATGCGGTCCATCAGGACCTTCTCCTGGCCGCCGTCGATCTCGATCATGGTGCCGTTCACGAAATGCATCAGCGGCGAGGCGAGCATCGCCACCAGGTTTGCGACCTCGTCGGCCTCGGCGATGCGCCCGAGCGGGATGGAGGAGGGCGCCAGCTTGTCGGCCTCCTCGTAGGGGATCTTCATGTCGCGCGACATCGCCTTCACCAGCCCGGCCCAGCGCTCGGTGCGCACGGGACCGGGGTTGACCGCGCAGAAGCTCACGTTGTGCTTGCCGTACTGGCCGGCGAGCGACATGGTGAGGTTCTGCCCTGCCGCGTTCGCCGCGCCCGGCACGATCTCCCAGTACGAGGGCTTCACGCCGTCGTTGCCGATGAGGTTCACGACGCGCCCCCCGCCCTGCTTCACCAGGATCGGCAGCGCGTAGCGCAGGATGCGCACGTAGCCCATGAACTTGAGCTGCAGGCCCTGCTCCCAGTCGGCTTCGGAGAGGTGCTCGATCACGCCGCCGGGCGCGGAGCCCGCGTTGTTCACGACCACGTCGAGGCGGCCCAGCTCGGCGTGCGCCTTCTTCACGAAGTTCTCGGCGTCCGCCGCCTTGGTCAGGTCGGCGGGGATCGCCACGATGCGCCGGCCGGTGGCTTTCGAGATCTCTGCCGCCGTGGCCTCGAGCGGCTCCCTGCGCCGCGCGCAGATGGCCACGTCCATGCCCTCGCGCGCGAAGGCCAGCGCGATCGCCTTGCCGATGCCTTCGCTGCCGCCCGTGACGAGCGCCTTCTTGTCCTTCAGCTTGAGATCCATGGATGCTCCGTTTTGGTCTGGTTGTGGGAAACGCTTCAGGCCTTGGCCGCCAGGGCGAAGAGGTCGCGATAGCTCTCGCGCAGCTGCGCCTTGAGGACCTTGCCGTTGCCGTTGCGCGGCAGGTCCGCCATCGGCAGCAATCGCTTGGGCACCTTGTAGCCGGCGAGCTGCGCGCGCAGCGATTCGATGGCGCGCTGCTCCTGCCATTGCGCGCCCGGGTGCAGGCGCAGGGCGGCGACTCCGGCCTCGCCGAAATCGGGGTGGGGCACGCCGAAGACCGCGGACTCGGCGACCTCGGGCAACGCATCGAGGGCGATCTCCACCTCGCGCGGGTAGATGTTGAGGCCGCCGCTGATGATGAGGTCGCGCGCGCGTCCGAGCAGGCGCACGCAGCCGCTCGCGTCGATCTCGGCGATGTCGCCGGTCACGAACCAGCCGTCCTCGGTGAAGGCCTCGCGGTCGGCGTCGGGCCGGCGCCAGTAACCGCGGAAGACGTTGTGCCCGCGCGTCTCGAGCACGCCGATGCCGCGCGCGGCGCGCGCGCCCTCGGTGGTGGCCACGCGGATCTGCACGCCGGGAAGCGCCCAGCCGACCCAGCCCAGCCGCTCGGGACTCGCCGCGGGCAAGGCGGTCACGATCGCGGCCTCGGTCGACCCATAGCGCTCGACGATGCGATGGCCGGTGACCTCGAAGAAGCGCTGCGCGATCTCGGCCGGCAGCGGCGCCGAGCCCGAGATGGCCAGGCGGAAGCCGGGTCCGGTTGCGCCCGCGAGACCGGGCTCGCGCAGCAAGCGGCCATAGTGCGTCGGCACGCCCATCACGACGGTGGCCTGCCCGAGGCCGGCCAGCACGGCCTGCGGCTCGAAGCGCTCGAGGAACAGCACCGAGCCGCCTGCGGCCAGCATCACGTGGATCGAGGTGAGCAGGCCATGGGCGTGGTACACCGGCAGGAAATGCAGCAGTCGATCGGCGGCGCCGAGTCCCCACGTCGCGCCGAGCGCGCGCGCGCTCTGCGCGAGGTTGTCGTGGGTGATCTGCGCGCCCTTGGGACGTCCCGTGGTCCCCGACGTGTACAGGATGGCCGCGACGGCGTCGCCGGAAACCTCCGCCACGCGCGCCATCGGCGCCGAGCCCTGCGCGAGCTTGCCCAGCGAGCCCGAGCACCCGGGGCCGAGCGTTTCGAGGTGGCGCCCGGCGCCCGCGACGGTGGCCATGCGAGCTTGCGCGGGGGGATCGCAGACGACCAGGTGGGGATCCACGTCCTCCACGAGGTAGCGCGTCTCCACGTCGGTGTAGTCGGTGTTGATCGGCTGGACCGTGGCGCCGAGCTGGAAGCACGCGTGGGCGAGCGCGACCGGCTCGACGCCCTTCGAGAGCTTGAAGGTGACGCGGCTGCCTTCGACGACGCCGAGGCCCGCGAGCGCCGTGGCAAGGCGTCCCACCAGCGCGCGCCATTCGCGCGTGGTGAGGGTCGGTCCTTGCGGGATCACGAAGGCGGCGGAGTCGGGGTCGCGCCCGTCGAGCAGGCAATGGAGCAGGTTGCGGGACGTCATGCGTTCCTAGCGGCCCTCGAATCGGGGTTCGCGCTTCTCGCGGAAGGCGCGCAAGCCTTCCTCGTAATCGGAGCTGGTGTCGGCCAGGCGCGAGAGCGCCTGCACTTCGGGCACCAGCGCGGGATCGATGCGAGGCGCGAGGGCGCGCAGCGTGGCCTTGGCCGCGCGCACCGTGAGCGGGGCGCCGCGGCTCGCCTGCGCGGCAAGCGAGACGGCCAGGGCGTCCATCTCATCGCCCGCGGCGACCTGGTCGATGGCGCCCAGCGCCAGCGCGGACGTGGCGTCCAGCCGCGTGCCGAAGAGCATCAGCTGGCGCACCGCGCGAACGCCGTAGACACCGGCCAGGCGCGCGATGCCGCGCGGGTCGTACCCCAGGCCCAGGCGCGCGGCCGGATGCGCGAAGTAGGCATCGTGCGAGGCGATGCGCATGTCGCAGCTCGCGGCGATCGAGTTGCCCGCGCCCATGCAGGCGCCGCGGATCACCGCCAGGGTCGCCTGCGGCACGGCTTCGAGGGCGCGGCAGGTGCCCTCGACCAGGTCGTCGTAGGCAGCGGCGTCGGCGCCCTGGCGCTGGCCGTCGAACTCGTGCACGTCGGCCCCCGCGCAGAATGCCGCCTCGCCCTCGCCGCGCAGCACGACCACGCGGATGTCGCTTCGATGCGAGGCATCGGCGGCGAAACGCGCGAGCGCGCGCCACATCGATGTGGAAACCGCGTTGCGCCGCGCCGGATTGGCGATGCGCACCGTGGCCACGGGGCCTTCGACGGCCACCATGATGCGGCCCTCGGTGGCCTCGGTCATGCCATTGCGGTCCCGCGGTGCGCCATCCAGCGGCCCGACTCGCAGGCGGCGAAGATCTCCGCGAGCGCGGCGTTGAAGGTGTCGGGCTCCTCGCTGGTGATGGTGTGGCCCGAACGGGGCACCACCATCAGGGCGGCGGTGGGCACGGTGCGCTTGAGGAAGAGGCTGCCATCGAGGCACGGGAAGTCCTCGTCGCCCACGAGCACCAGGAGCGGCACCTGCATCGCCTTCAGCTGCGCCTCGAGCGCGCCGAGGGACGGGCGCTTGGCCTGCACGTTCAGCATCGTCATCTCGAGCCCCAGGGCCGAGTGCTCGCCCAACATGCGGGCGAATTCGGCGAAGCCGCGCGGGTCCTTCGCCTTGAAAGTCAGGCGCATCGGCGCGTTGGCGTACTTGTCGGCGGCCACGTCGAGCGGCTCCTCGCGGAACATGCGGGCGATGTCACCGCAAACCTCGGCCACCTTGGGCGCGTCCGCCGGGCTCGAGCCCCAGCCGCAGCCCGCGGCGGTGATCGACAGGCACCGCTCGGGGTGGTGGATGCCCACGTGCAGGGCAGTGTAGGCACCCATCGAATGGCCCACGAGGTGGGCGCGTTCGATGCCGAGCGAGTCCATCACCGCGATCACGTCGCCGCGAGCCAGGTCCTGGCTGTAGCGCGCGGCCTCGCGCGGCACCTCCGATGGGGGATAGCCGCGCGCGCCGAAAGTCACGCAGCGGTGGCTACGGGAGAAGCGCCGGACCTGCGGCTCCCACGTGCGGTGGTCCCCGGCGAACTCGTGCACGAACACGACCGCGGTGCCGTCGCCCGTGCATTCGCAGTGCAGCTCGGTCCCGTCGGCGGCGCGCACCCGGGTCGTGCCGCGCGCAGCGGCGTTCATGCCGGCGCTCGCGGGTAGAGCCGGTCGTAGACGTCGGTCTGGTACTCGCCGCTCACGAACGGGACGAACTCCGGCGGCGCGGCGCCCACCAACGGCTTCACCACGGTGTTGTAGTTCGGGTTGACGAACAACGGGATCGAGATGCGCTCGGTGCCGTAGCGGTTGATCACGCGATGCGGCGTCGAGGAGAAGCGCCCGTTGGACCAGGCCTGCAGGATGTCGCCGATGTTGATCACGAACGCGTCGGGGATCGGCGGGACCACCACCCATTCGCCCTCGCGGTTCACGGTCTCGAGCCCGCCCACGTCGTCCTGCCACAGGATGGTGAAGGCGCCCGAGTCGGCGTGCGCGACCAGGCCGATCTCGTCTTCCTTCTCGGGCGAGTCCTGCGCGGGGTAGTAGTTCAGCTTGAGCTGGGTCATGGAGTGCTCGAACATCGGCTCGAGCGCGTTGGCGTGCAGCCCCAGGGCGCGCGAGAAGCCCCGGCGCAGGATGCGGGCGAGGCCGTCGGTGGCCTCGTAATAGGCGCGCATGGCGCCCTCGAACTCCCGCGGATGCTTGGGCCACTGGTTGGGACCGTCCATCGGCTGGTCGGCGGAGCGCGGCCGCTCGGCGCGGATGATGTAGCCCTCGCGATGGTTCTTCGCCGACTTGGTCCCGCCGGCCTTGTTGGGGATGAAGCCGCGGAACTGGTCGGAATGGCCCATCCAGACTTCCATCTTGCGTTCCAGCGGCAGGGCGAAGAAGCCGCGTGTCGCGTCCACGGCAGCCTGCACGACGGAGCGTGGCACGCCGTGGCCCACCGCGTACATGAACCCCACCTCGGTGCAGGCGCGGTCGATGTTAGCGATCACTTCATCGCTACCACGCGAGTCTCCGGCCACCAGCGGGCCGATGTCCACGACGGGGACCTCCGAAAAGTTCATCCGGCGAGACGGGGGCAGCGGCATGGGGGTGTCCTCGGGCGGGAAGCGGGTGCTATTCTGGCGCCGTTACAACGAATTGGCCCTGCAAGAATACCAAAGCGGCGTCGTGGTATCCAAATCTGCCACGCAGCCCCTCGGACGTCAAGGAGAGACGCTGGATGGAAGCCCCCCGCAACAACCTCGCGCAGGAAGTGCGACGGATGCTCGAAGACGAGATCAACAGCGGTCGGCTGATGCCCGGCGATGCGCTGGACGAGCGCCAGCTCGCCGAGCGCTTCAAGGTCTCGCGCACGCCGATCCGGGAGGCCATCCACCAGCTGGCCGCCCAGGGCCTCGTGCGGGCCATCCCGCGCCAGGGCGTGTATGTCTCGCGCATGTCGATCAAGGAGCTGCTCGCGATGTTCGAGCTGCAGGCCGAGCTCGAGGGGATCTGCGCGCGCTACTCGGCGCGGCGCATGACCACCGAGCAGCGCGCCACCCTCAAGAGCATCTTCGAGCGGCAGTGCGAGTGCATCGAGCGCGGCGACCCGATCCAGTACGCGCAGGAGAACGCGGACTTCCACGAAGTCATCTATCGCGGCTGCCACAATCGCTACCTCGCCGAGCAGGCGCGCCACATCCGCCGCCGCACCGAGATCTACCGGCAGAACACCTTCCAGCGCGAGGGGCGCGCCGCCGAATCGTGCCGCGAGCACGCCCGCGTGGTCGAGGCCATCCTCGCCGGCAATGGCGAGATCGCCTACCAGGCGATGCGCGACCATATATCGGTGGGCGGCCACGGCTTCGCCGAGTTCGTCTCCACCGTGCCCGACCAGATGCTGGATTCCCACGACCACGCCTACCCGCATGCGCGCGAGCCCGAGCCCGGCTCCGCTCGGCGCGGCGGCCCGAAAGGCGAGGGAAGCAAGTCCTCGAAGGCGAAGCCCGGCGAGGCCAGGAAACGGTCGCCACGGCTTGCGGCCTGAGTGCGACCGCATGACCGAGCCGCGCCGGCGAAGGCGGCGCCGCGCGACGCGCCTCAGGCCGCCTTCACCACCTCGCCGCCCCGCACGATCGTGGTGAGATGCCGCCCATCGGCAGCCAGGAGGCCGATGTCCTCGAGAGGATCGCCGTCGACCACGATGAGGTCGGCGAACGCTCCGGGCTTCACGCAGCCGATGCGGCCTTCCATCATCATCAGCTCGGCGTTGACCGAGGTCGCCTGCCGCAGCAGCTCCAGCGGCGTGAAGACCTCGCTGCGGAGGGTGAACTCCCGGCACTGGCGCGTATACGTCGTGCCGAGCAAGTCGGTTCCATAACCGATCTTCACGCCCGCTTGCCGCATGTGGTGCAGCCCTTCGAGCGCGCCGCCGTAGACCGCGCGCGCCTTCGCGAGGCTCTCGGGCGGGAACCCGAGCTTCTCGCCCAGCTCGACCAGCGCGAAGAGCGTCACCATCGTGGGCACCACGAAGGCTCCGCGCTCGGCCACGAAGGCCGCGGTCTCGGCATCCATGAGCGTGCCGTGCTCGATGGAGCGCACGCCGAACTCCACGCTGCGCCGCACCGCGCTCGCGGGATGGCAATGCGCGGCCACGTACGTGCGCCGCTCGGCGCACTCGTTCACGATGGCGCGGATCTCGTCTTCGCGGTACTGGTTCATCCACAACGGGTCCGTCGGGGAGGCCACGCCGCCGGAGCCCATGATCTTGATGCAGTGCGCGCCCTGGCGCAGCTCCTCGCGCGTGGCGCGGATGCATTCGTCCACGCCGTCGGCGATCTTCGCGAACGAATTGAAGATGCCGCACGCGCACATCGCGTGGTAGCGCGGTGCCTCCTCGAGCGGGCGCATGTCGCCGTGCCCGCCCGTCATCGAAAGGCACTTGCCTGAATAGAAATACCGCGGCGCGCGCACCAGGCCGTCGGCGATCGCCTTCGCGAGCGAGTAGTCCCCGCCGCCCACGTCGCGCAGCGTCGTGAAGCCGCAATCGAGCGCGTGGCCGAGCATGCGCACGGCATGCGCGGTGCGGTAGGGAGCGCCGAGCGCCTCGATGCGCTGCACGTTCACGTCGCTCGCGTAGGCGTGCATGTGCGCGTCGATGAGGCCCGGCATGAGCGTCCGCCCGCCTGCGTCGATCACGCGCGCGTTGGCGGCGCCCAGCGGGGTGGAGGACACTTCGCGGATCAATCCGTCGGCCACCAGCACGTCCATGCCCTCGGCGCAGTCGGCCGAGACGCCGTCGAAGACGCGCGCGTTGCGCAAGAGCAGCGCGCTCACTTGGCGATCTGCGCGTCGCGAAGGTAACGCACCACGCCCGGGTGCAGCATCGAGATGTCGGGCACGGCCTGCCAGGTGTTCGCCGCGGTGCTTTCGCGCCCCTGCCGCAGCAGCGCGGCCATCTTGCCCTGGCCGCGGTGCAACGCGCGCGCGAGGCGGTAGGCGGCCTCGCCCGAGAGGTCCTTGCGCGCGAAGACGAAGCTCCACGATCCCACCGAAGCCGTGTCGCGCTCGATTCCCTTGTAGCTGCCCGCCGGAATCGTCACGCGCTTGAGCGACTTGTACTTGAGCAGGATGCGGCCGATCTCCTCCTCGTCGGGCGTGATGAAGCGCGCGCCACCAGGCGAGTTGGCGACGGCGGTGAAGTTGGGCCAGCCGATGCCGCCGCCCCAGAGGGCCGCCACCCGGCCGTCGAGCACCATGGCGGGGCCGTCGCCCGCGCGCTCGAGGTATACCGGCTGGAAATCGCGCCCGGGGTCCATGCCGAGCGCATCGACCACGTAGCCGCCGAGCAGAACCAGCCCCGAGCCTTTCGCGCCCCAGGCCACGGGCTTGCCCTTGAGGTCGGCGATCGTGCGGTAGGGGCTGTCGGCGCGCACGACGAACATTCCGGGCGACGAATACATCGCCCAGACCACCTTGATGTCGGTGGGCTTGTCGCGGTTGATGCCCATCAACGCTTCGTGGGCCGCCTCGCCCTGCACGAGCGCCAGGTCGAGCTTGCCCTGCTCGAGCAGGGGAATGTTCTCGGCGCTGCCGCGGGTATTGCGCGCCTCGATGCGGATCGTGGGATCCGCCTCGTGCACCGTCGACACGAACGCCTCGCCGTACACGGGGAAGCCGCCGCCCGGCGTGGCGGTGCCGAGCGATAGCGACACGGGATCGTTGCCCACGACGAGCGCTCCCTTGAGGACGATCGGTTGGGTGCAGGACATGCAGAGCGTGGCCGCGAGGGCCAGCAGGAAGGTTCGCGCAGCCATGCCGCGAAGGTTACATGTTCCTGAAGAGCGCCATGTAGCTCAGGCTCACCGCGAGCGTCTCGGGCCGGTTCCTGAGGCGCAGCGTGCCACGGCCGGAATCGTCGCGCGACACCGCGGCGATCGCCTTCATGTTGACGATGGTCGAGCGGTGAACCTGCTTGAAGGCGGCTGGATCGAGCACCTCGAGGAGCTCGCGGATGGGCTTGCGGATCAGCGCCTCGCCCTCGGCGGTGGCCACCACCGTGTACTTGTCCTCGGCCTTGAAGTAGGCGACGTCGTCCACGAGGATGAGCCGCGTTTCCTTGCCGACGCTCGCGGTGACCCATTGCAAGGGCGGCTGCCTCACCTCGGCGGGGAGCTTCGAGCGCAATTGCTCGACGATCGCGGCGAGCGCGCCTGCGTCGCCGCCGCCGCCGCCGGCGAGCCTCGCCTTCACTCGCTTCACCGTTGCCGCGAGCCGGTCGGGCGCGATGGGCTTGAGCAGGTAGTCGATCGCGCCGCGGTCGAATGCCTCGATCGCATGCTGGTTGTACGCGGTGACGAAGACGATCTCGGTACGCGGGCTCGCCTCGCCCACCGCCGCCGCCACCTCGAGGCCGGTCAGTCCCGGCATGCGGATGTCGAGGAACGCGGCCTCGGGCTGCTGCGCCTCGATCGCTTCGAGCGCGCTGCCGCCGTCCTCGCAGGCCGTGACCTCGAGTCCCGGCCACACCTTCGCGAGCATCGACACCAGCTCCTCGCGCAAGAGCGCTTCGTCTTCCGCGACGACTGCCTTCATGGGGACCCACCCTGGTTTTGGCTCCTTCCGGGTTCAGGGTCCGTCCCCGGTTTAATAGGAACAACAATCGTCGCCGCCACCCCTCTCGGAAAATTCGCCACGATATCGAACCTCGCCGCATCCCCATATGCGAGCCGCAGCCTCTCCCGCACGTTCCTCAACCCTATCCCGGTCCCGCCGCCGTCCTGGCTGAAGCCGCGCCCGTCGTCGGCGACGGTGATCGCCACGCGCCCGTCGGCCTCGCGCGCGAGGATCCAGACCGTCCCGCCGCCGGGCACCGGCTCCAGGCCATGCTTGATCGCGTTCTCCACGAGCGTCTGCAGCATCATCGGCGGCAGCGCCACCCCGTGCAGCGAGGCCGGCACCTGGATGTCGACGCGCAGGCGCTCGCCCATGCGGATCGCGAGGATCTCGAGGTTGGCGCGCGCGCGCTCGAGCTCCTCGCCCAGCGTCGAGGGCTCGTCGGCGCTGCGCGGCAGCGAGTGGCGCAGGTAGACGATGAGGTTGCCCAGCATCTGGTCGGCGCGGCCGGGGTCGGTGCGGGTGAGTATCTGCGCGCTCGCGAGCGTGTTGTAGAGGAAATGCGGCTCGACCTGCGCGTGCAGCAGCGAGAGCTTGGCCACCGTGAGCTCCTTCTCCGTGGCGGTCTCGCGCGCCGCGGCCTGCTCCCCCTTGCGCAGCTCCGAGATTCGCCGCGACAACGCCCGCGTCACGGCCTCGGCGTTCTGCAGGTTCGTCCCATAGTCCACCAGGAACCAGTCCACCCAGGCGCCGCCTTCGGGCTCGCAGATCAAGGTGAGGCTCGAGGTCGATTCGCCCGGCGTGACGGTGGCCAGGACCTGGTTGAAGCGCGGCCCCCCGAGGCCCACCACCTGCTTCGGCCCCTTGTGGCCGCTCAGGAACGGGTTCATCTGCTTGAGGCGGGCGCGCACCTGCAGGCTGTCGCAAACGCTCTCGACGCCCAGCACGTAAGGAAGCTCGCGGATGGTCGCGTCCACCAGGGCGAAAGCCTGGTCCGCGTCCATGGGCATCTCGACCTGGCGACGGTGGCGGTTGCCGAGCGCTTCCTTGTCGGGTGTGCCGGCCACCAGCCGCACGCGGCGCACGTGCGAGAACGCCCGCACGATCACCGCGGCCATGGTGAAGAAGATGATCAGCACCAGCACCCAATCGGGCCCGCGGTCGATGAGCTCGGTGTAGGTCAGCACCGCGATGAACACCGCGACGGCCCATGCGGCGGTGATCCGGAGAACGAAAAGGAATGAGGTCATGGCGGCGAGGATAACAACGGGCCGCATGCGCGGCCTCCGCGCCGCGACGAAATGAAGGTGGCAGGGGCCGAAACCCGGATAGTCCGTGCGAACCATGGCCTGTCGGCGCCGGCCGACACGGTTTGTCATGGCGCAGCCATAGCGTGGCAGTCCTGCTCCGGGAGTCACCGTGCGCCCCGCCACCCTTCTCCGGCTCGCTTTCGCGCTGCTGCTGGCCGCCGCCTTGCCGGCGAATGGCCAGCTGGATGCCCGCGCGGTACCCACTTACGAATCGGTGGGCCTCTACTGGAGCAACCCCCTCGGCGCCACGGCTGCAACCGGCTGCAATGTCCGGTTCCGCCGCGTGGGCGAGGCGTCCTACCGCGAGGGCCTTCCCCTCTGGTACGACGCGCGCACCTCCGAGTGCCGCGGAAGCCTCGTCCACCTCCAGCCCGGCACGGCTTACGAGGCCGAGCTGAGCGTGCCCGGGCAGCTGGTGCCCAACGTGCGCACGCTCCTCTTCGCGACGTGGGCGCACCAGGTTCCGGTTGCGCGGACGGTAAGCGTGGCGAGCAGCACCGCCACGGCGAGCGCGCCGCAGCTCACCATCAACTCGGGCGGCACCCCTGTCGGATATGTGGTCTACCAAGGCGCGGCCGGCGTGCTCGACGGCGATGGCGTGGCGCAATACAACATCCTGGTCAACGCCTCCTACGTGGTGATCCGCGGACTCACCTTGCGCGGCGCGCGCGAGCACGCGATCCGGCTCTCCGCCGGCGTGACCGACGTGATCATCGAGGACAACGACATCAGCGGCTGGGGCCGCACCCGCGGCGGGAATCTCGGCGTCAACGCGGACTCCGCCGTGTACGCCTTCTGCGGCAACGTGGCTTCGCCCGCGCTCACGCGCGTGACCATCCAGCGAAACGTGATCCACGAGCCCCGTTATGGCAGCAACAGCTGGTCGGATGGCCACCCCGAGGGCCCGCAGGCGATCACGATCGAGCGCTGCCCCGGCAACCACGTGATCCGCCACAACGAGTTCTACAGCGTCGCCGGCAAGTACTTCAACGACATCGTGGGCGGTTCCGACAATGTTTCCACGACGGGCTTTCCCAACGGCGACAGCGACATCTACGGCAACAAGCTGTCGCATTCGTGGGACGACGCGATCGAGGTCGAGGGCGGCAACCGCAACGTGCGCGTCTGGGGCAACTACATGGACCGGACCGGCACCGGCATCGCCTCGACGATCACCTCCATAGGCCCGCTCTACCTTTTCCGCAACGTCTACAACCGCGGACGCATGCTCGAGCGCGCCCCCCTCGACAGCGACGACCGCCAGGCGATGTTCAAGGCGGGCTCCAACGTGAACTTCCCCAACGGCCGGCGCTACATCTTCCACAACACGATGCTGCAGGCCGCGGGCGAGGGCGCCGTGCACGGGCTGGGCGGCTCCGCGGGCGTGAGCGGCACCGGCCCCCAGCAACTGATCCACGAAACCGTCACGCGCAACAACATCTGGCACCTGTGGCGCGCGTGGGAAGCCTTCTACGACGAGGGCACCGACAACGACTTCGCGCGCGACATGTACAACGGCAACCCGGGCGCCCCGATCGCCGACGGCATCCGCGCCGTTCCCCGCTACGCGCCGGGCAATGGCTGGGAAAGCGAAGCGGGCGGCCGCTACCAGCTCGCCGTCGCCACCCCGGGTTACGACCAGGGGCTGCGCCTGCCGAATTTCAACGACGATTTCCTCGGCGCCGGCCCGGACATCGGCGCGCACGAAGGCGGCACCGGACCGATGGTGTTCGGCATTGCCGCCTCCCCCGGGCCCGCGGTGAACGGCGCAGGGCCCGCGCCACCCCCGCCGCCTCCGCCGCCGGTCCTCTCGCTCGGCGTGACCCCGGCCTCGCTCGATTTCGGCGCCCAATCGATGGGCACGCGCTCGCCGGCAATGCCCGTGACGGTGCGCAACGACGGCACCGCTCCCGTGAGCGTTTCCGGCGTCGCCGTGAGCGGGCCGTTCACCCAGTCGAACGACTGCGGCACGCTGGCGGTGGGACAAACCTGCCGCGTGGACGTTGTGTTCGCACCGCCCGTGGAAGCCGGCGCGCTGCTCGCCCGCCGGCCGCAGGACGGCGCGCTCACCGTCACCAGCGCCGATCCGGGCAGCCCGCGCGCGGTGCGGCTCGAGGGCGTGGGCGAGAAGTCGCTCGTCACCCATTACTACCGCTCCATCCTGGGACGCGCCCCCGATGCCGGCGGCAAGTCGTTCTGGGACGGCGAGGCCGCGCGGCTGCAATCGCTCGCGGCCGACGTGAACGAAGCCTGGTTCGCGATGGCGATGGCGTTCTTCTCGAGCGCCGAATACCGCGCGCTCGGGCGGGACAACGCCGGTTTCGTGGCCGACCTCTACAACACGTTCTTCAACCGCCCGCCGGATGCCGGCGGCCTGGGCTACTGGCGCTCGCAGCTCGACCAGGGCTTGCCGCGCGAGGTGGCGCTCGCCGGCTTCATGTTCTCGCCGGAATTCAACGCCTTCACGCGCTCGATCTTCGGCGACACGGCCGCGCGCGCCGAAGTGAACATGGTGATGGACTTCTATCGCGGGCTGCTGGGACGGCTGCCGGAGAGCGACGGGCTGCAGTACTGGGTGCAGCGCTTCCGCGCAGCGCAGTGCTCGGGCCCCGGCGCGGTGTACGGTGAAGTCGAGGCGATCACCTCGATGTTCTTCAACGGGGGCGAGTACGGAACGCGTGGACGGACCAACGCGCAGTTCGTGGGCGATCTCTACAACGCCTTCCTGCGCCGCGGCGGCGACCTCGATGGCGTGCGCTTCTGGCTCTCGCAGGTCGATTCAGGCGCCCGCAGCCGCGACCAGGTCCGCCAGGATTTCCGCGACACCCCGGAATTCAATGCACGCGTCCAGGCGGTGGTGGCGCAGGGCTGCTAGGAGGCGTCAACGCGCCTTGTCCCTGCGCACCGGCACCTTCTTGCCGCGCAGCGTCGCCTTTCCCAGCGCCTTGATCACCTGCTGCGCCACGTCCTCGGGCACCTCCACCAGCGAGAAGCGGTCGGTGATCTGGATCGCGCCGATCGAAGCCCCGGCCACGCCCGCCTCGTTGGCGATGGCGCCCACCAGGTCCTGCGGGCGGATGCCCGCCTCGCGGCCCGCGCCGATGAAGATGCGCGCGGTGGAGGTCATCCCCGGCGCGCCTCCTGCCGCAACGGCCCGGGATGCGGTTTCCGTCCGGAATTGCGTTTCCTCTTCCTCCGAGCCGTTCCCCTCCGTGGCCTCGTGGAAGAGCTTCACCGCCGCCATGGCGATCTGCACCGGGTCGTACTCCTCCGAGAGCGCGTCGACGACCACGCGGTAGCGCTCGACGCCGTCGGCCTCGATCGCTTCGCGCAGCGCCACCCGCGTGAGCTCCAGCCGGCGGGCCTTCAAGTCAGCGACCGTCGGCACCTTGGCCATCTCGATCTTCTGGCGCGTGAGGCGCTCGATGTTCTTCAGCTGGAACTGCTCGCGCGGCTCGACGAGGGTGATGGCCACGCCCTCGCGGCCGGCGCGCCCCACGCGCCCGATGCGATGCACGTATACCTCGGCCGCGCTCGGCAAATCGTAGTTGATGACGTGCGTGAGGCGCTCCACGTCCAAGCCGCGCGCGGCGACATCGGTGGCGATGAGCAGCTCGGCGCTTCCCGCGCGCAGCTTGCGCATGACCTTGTCGCGCTGGTCCTGCGTCATGCCGCCGTGCAGCGCCTCGGCTTGGTAGCCGCGCGCGTTCATGGTCTCGGCGAGCTCGTCCACCTCGGTGCGCGTGCGGCAGAAGACGATCGCCGCCGCGGGCGACTCGAGGTCGAGGATGCGGCCCAGCGCCGGCATCTTGCCCGCGCGCGAGAGCACGTAGGCCTGCTGGCGGACCTTCGGCGCCTCGCCTTCCCTGGCCGAGGGCTTGGCGATGCGGATGCGCACCGGGTCGCGCTGGTGCTTCTTCGCGATCGCCTCGATGCGCGTGGGCATGGTCGCCGAAAAGAGCACGGTCTGGCGCTCCGCGGGCGCGGCTGCCAGCACCGACTCGATGTCCTCGGCGAAACCCATGTCGAGCATCTCGTCGGCCTCGTCGAGCACCACCACCTTGATCGCGCGCATGTCGAGGCTGCCGCGGCGCAAGTGGTCGAGGGCGCGTCCGGGCGTGGCGATCACCACGTCCACGCCCGCGCGCATGGCGAAGAGCTGCCGGCCGATGGGCTGGCCGCCATAGATCGGCAGCACCCGCACTCCGAGCGACTTGCCGTAGCGGTGCACCGCTTCGGCCACCTGCATCGCGAGCTCGCGCGTGGGCACGAGCACCACGGCGAAAGGCGCCTGCTGTCGCTCCCGCGCAGGCGGGAGCCCGAGCTCCACCATGCGCTGCAATATCGGCAGCGCGAACGCCGCCGTCTTCCCCGTGCCGGTCGCGGCCTGCCCGAGCAGGTCTCGTCCCTGGATCAGCGCGGGAATGGTCTGCTCCTGGATCGGCGTCGGCTCCTCGTAGCCCAGGGCGGCCAAGGCCGCGAGGATGCGCTCGTCGAGGCCGAGCGCGGCAAAGCCGTCGCGCGCCTTTTCTTCCATACTTTCACTCGCCATGCGAACGCTCCTTGGAGTCCTCATTGTGCTCGCCCTGGCCGGCTGCGCCGTCCAGCAGCGGGGCCTGAGCCCCGCCGAGGGCCGCGCCCGGGTGGCCGCGTTGATGCCGGGCCACGTGCCCGACAAGGACGGATGGGCGACGGACATCTACACCGCGCTCGCGGTTCTCGACGTCGAGCCGACGCCGGACAACATCTGCGCCGTGCTCTCGGTGACCGAGCAGGAAACGGGCTACAAGGTCGACCCGGTCGTGCCGAACCTCGCGGCGATCGCCTGGAAGGAGATCGAGCGGCAGCGCGCCGAGATGGGGATCCCGAAGCTGCTGCTCGACGCCGCGCTCGACCTGCAGTCCGGCAACGGGCGAACGTATCGTCAGCGGCTGGACGCGGCGCGCACCGAGCGCGAGCTCTCCGACATCTTCGAGGACATGATCGGCCGCGTGCCGCTCGGCAAGCGCTTCTTCGGCGACCGCAATCCGGTGCGCACCGGCGGGCCCATGCAGGTCGCGATCGAGTTCGCCGCGCAGCATGCGCGCCGCCGTCCGTACCCGTATCCCGTGCTCGAATCGATCCGCGACGAGGTCTTCACGCGCCGCGGCGGCATGTACTTCGGCATCGCGCACCTCTTCGATTACCCGGTGGCCTACGATCGCTACCTCTACCGCTACGCCGACTTCAACGCGGGCCAGTACGCGAGCCGCAACGCCGCCTTCCAGCAGGCGCTCGCCACGCTCACCGGGAAGCCCCTGGCGCTCGACGGCGACCTGGTGCTGCCGGGTGCGGCGGCGGTGGGAGCGACCGAGGCAGCGGCGCGAAGCCTCGCGGCCCAGCTCGGCATGGTGCCCGAGCAGGTGCGACGCGACCTGGAGCTGGAAAAGCGCGCCGAGTTCTCGTCGAGCGAGCTCTACGGGCGCCTCTTCGCGCTCGCCGATCGCCGAGCGGGCAAGCCCGTGCCGCGCGCGGTCGTGCCGTCCATCGAGCTGAAGAGCGCCAAGTTCACGCGCAAGCTCACCACCGCCTGGTTCGCGCAGCGCGTGGTCGAGCGCCACCGCGCCTGCCTCAAGCGCGTTTCCGCCCGTGTTTCCCCGGGAGAGGGTTAAGGTTTCGCCCGCCGGGCCCCGGCGCCCGACCTTGCGCCCGAGCGCGGGCTCTTGCGCTGCGTCTTCGCGCGCCTGGGCGGCTCGGTGCGCGACTGGCGCACCTTGCTGCCGGCGCCGCGCCCGCGCGACGGCTTGTCGCGCGAATGCTCGCGCTCCGGCGCGGCGTGGCCGTACATCTTCCCGGCCGCCATCGCGAGCGACACCGTGGGGGACTCGCCGGGAAACGGCGCCGGCGTGATGTTCGGCGTGGATTCGGCCCCCGCCTTTGCCGGCGCCGCCTTCCGCGCCAGGCCCGTCTTCTCGCTCGAGAGTCCCTTCTTCGCTGCCATGGTCTCCTCCGTGGGTGTAGTGCCTTCGAGGACGGACCGCAGGTAGCGCGCGGTGCGGCTGCCTTCGGCCCTCGCTACCTCATATGGCCTTCCCCGGGCCACGATGTTCCCGCCCTCGTCGCCGGCGCCCGGTCCCATGTCGATCACCCAGTCGCTCGCGGCGATCACCTGCATGTCGTGCTCGACGACGACGACCGTATTGCCGGCTTCCACCAGTGCCTGCAGCTGGCGCATCAGGCGATCGACGTCCGCCGGATGCAGGCCGGTCGTCGGTTCGTCGAGCACATAGAGCGAGTTGCCGCGGCCGGCGCGCTGCAGCTCGGTCGCGAGCTTGATGCGCTGCGCCTCGCCGCCGGAGAGCTCGGTGGCCGGCTGGCCCAGCCGCAGGTACCCCAGGCCCACTTCGCGAAGAACCTCCAGCGCCCGCACCACCGGCCTGTGATCTGCCTCTGCCTCGGTAGAGGGCCGGGGAGAGTGGCCAAAAAATTCCCACGCCTCGTCCACCGTCGTCCTCAACACCTCGGCCACGTTCCTGCCGCGATACTCGACCTCCAGCGTCTTCGCGTTGAACCGCGTGCCCCGGCAGACGGGACAGGGCGAATAGACGCTGGGCAGGAAAAGCAGCTCCACCATGACGAAACCCTCGCCCTCGCAATTCTCGCAACGCCCCTTGGCGACGTTGAAGGAGAACCGGCCGGCGTCGTAGCGACGCGCGCGCGCAGCCGGCGTTCGGGCGAAGAGCTCGCGCACGTGGTCGAAAAGGCCGGTGTAGGTCGCGAGGTTCGACCGCGGCGTGCGGCCGATGGGGCGCTGGTCCACCCGGATGAGCCGCTTGATCGGCCCCAGGCCGCCTTCGATGTGGCCGCCCAGCGTCTGCACGCGATGCGCCAGGGGATCGGCCTCGTCGTCCTCGTCGATGCGATGGCCGAGCTGCGCGGCGACCAGCTCCACCAGCACCTGGCTCACCAGCGTGGACTTGCCCGAGCCGGATACGCCGGTCACGCTGGTGAAGACTCCGAGCGGGATGTCGACGTCGAGGTTGGTGAGGTTGTTGCGGGTGACACCGCGCAGGCTGAGATGGCCGGACGGGACCCTCTCCCCGGCCCTCTCCGGGGAACAGGCCCCGGCTTGCGAATTTGCCTGGTTTGGGGCCTGTCCCCGGTCTCGTTTCCACAACGCCCGCGCCGTCCTCGAGCCCTCGACCTTCCGCAAACCCGCCAGCGGTCCGCTGTACAGGATCTCGCCGCCGTGCTGGCCCGCCCCGGGGCCCACGTCCACGATCCAGTCGGCATGGCGGATCACGTCGAGCTCGTGCTCCACCACGAAGATGGAGTTGCCCGAGGCCTTGAGCCGGTCGAGCGCGCGCAGCAGCGCCTCGGTATCCGATGGATGCAGGCCGGCGCTGGGCTCGTCCAGCACGTACACGACGCCGAAAAGGTTCGAGCGCACCTGCGTTGCGAGCCGCAGGCGCTGCAACTCGCCGGGCGAGAGCGTTGGCGTGCTGCGCTCGAGGGCGAGGTAGCCCAGGCCCAGGTCGAGCAGGACCTCGAGCCGGGCGCAGATGTCGTGCGAGATGCGGCGCATCACCTCGGCCTTCTCGGGATGCTCGCGCTCGAGCCGCCGCAGCGCGGGCGCCTCGCCGCGCGCGTACGGATGGAAGATCGCGCCCAGGCGCTTCAGCGGCAGGCGCGACATCTCGGCGATGTCGAGGTCGGCGAACTTCACCGAAAGCGATTCGGGCCGCAGGCGCTTTCCGGCGCAGGTGCGGCAGTCGGCCCCCGCCATGAACTGCGCCACGCGCCGCTTCATCATCGCGCTCTGGGTGTTGGCGAAGGTCTGGCGCACGTAGCGGCGCGCGCCGGTGAAGGTGCCCATGTAGCTGGGCTCCTCGCGCTTTCTCTGCGCGCGCTTCACCTCGTCCATCGTGTAGTGCGCGTACACCGGGATCGACGGCGTCTCCTCGGTGAAGAGGATCCAGTCGCGCGTCTTCTTCGGCAGGTCGCGCCACGGCACGTCGATGTCGATGTGCAGCGCGGTCAGGATGTCGCGCAGGTTCTGCCCCTGCCATGCGCCCGGCCAGGCGGCCACGGCCTTCTCGCGGATCGTGAGCGAAGGGTCCGGCACCATCGTCGCCTCCGTCACGTCGTACACGCGCCCCAGGCCATGGCATTCCGGACACGCGCCCTCGGGCGTGTTGGGCGAGAACGACTCGGCGTAGAGCAGCGGCTGCTTCGGCGGGTAGTCGCCGGCGCGCGAGTACAGCATTCGCAGCAGGTTCGACAACGTCGTGACGCTTCCCACCGACGAGCGCGTGGTGGGCGTCCCGCGCTGTTGCTGCAACGCGACCGCGGGCGGCAAGCCCTCGATCTCGTCGACTTCGGGCACGCCCAGCTGGTGGAAGAGCCGGCGCGCATAAGGCGCGACGGATTCGAGGTAGCGCCTCTGCGCCTCGGCGTAGAGCGTGCCGAACGCGAGCGAGGACTTGCCCGAGCCCGACACGCCGGTGAAGACCACCAGCGCGTCGCGCGGGACCTCCAGGCTCACGTCCTTGAGGTTGTGCTCGCGCGCGCCGCGAACGCGGACGAACCCGGCGCGGCCTTCGGCGCGGTCTATTTGGCTTCCCCTTCGCCGGGTTGGGCGTGGTCCTTGCGCCCGCCGGTGGAGTGCGAGCCCGGCGCGGTGTTCGGCGGCGGCTTGCGCCGATCCCGGGGCGGGTTGTTCGCGGTTTCGGAATATTTTTCGCGCGCCTTCTTCTCGTCTCTGCCCATCGTCGGCTCCGGCCTTGAATCTCCGTAGGGCCGCAAGGCGCGCACCCGGGTTCCTCGCGTAGGAGTCGTCCGGCATCCAGCGACGGCAGTTTCCCGGAAAGTAGAGCGGCAGGCGGCTCGCCTGCGCCCTCCCATCCACAAAAGGAAAAGCCATGGGAATCTTCAGCCGCATCCTCGACAAGCTTCGCGGACACTCGGGCGCCACCCCGCCGCAGCAAGGCACGACCACCCAGCCCACGGGAGGCGCTCCACAACAGAACCAGTACGCCCCCGGCCAGAATGCGCAGCAGCAGGCCACTGCCGGCCAGCCTGTGCTGCAGAACGTGGATGTCGACGCCGTCCTCAGGCAGATGGCGACGCAGAAGGGAGGTGGCGGCAACTACCGCGAGTCGATCGTGGACCTGCTCAAGCTGCTGGACCTCGACTCCGACCTCAACGCCCGCAAGGAGCTCGCCCAGGAGCTGGGCGTCAATGCCGGCGCCCACGGCAGCGCGGAGCAGAACATCGCGCTGCACAAGGCGGTGATGCGCAAGCTCGCCGAGAACGGCGGCAAGGTGCCCGACAGCCTCAAGGACTGACTAGCGCAGCATCGCCTCGACGAACCGCCGGAGCACCGGCCGCACCCGGTCGGCCAGCTCCGGGCGGTAGTCGTAGGGCGCGCTTTCGCGCATGTAGGTGCGCTGGGCCAGCTCGAGCTGCACGGCGTTCACGCTGCCCGCAGGATCGCCGTAGTGCCGCGTGATGTAGCCGCCCTTGAAGCGCCCGTTCACGACCAGGCGGTAACGGGAATCCTGCGACAGCGCCGAAACCAGCCGCGCCGTCAGGTTGGGCCCCGCGCTTTTCCCGTCGGCAGTGCCCAGGTTGAAATCCGGCAGCTCGCCGTCGAAGAGCCGCGGAACCACGCCGCGGATGGAATGCGCGTCGAAGAGGACGGCGTGGCCGTGCTGCGCCTTGATGCGGTCGAGCTCCTCGCGCAACTTGCGGTGGTAGGGGTGCCAGATCTCGCGCATGAAGCCGGCGCATTCGTCCGTCGTGAGCTTCCCTCCCTCGGCGAAGGCGGGAATGCCGTCGAAAAGGATGTCGGGGTGCAGCCCGGTAGTGGCGGTCGCGTAGAGCGGCGTGTCGTCGGGTGGCCGGTTCAGGTCAACGGCGAAGCGCGTGTAGCGTGCGACGAGCGTGGAGGCGCCCAGCTGCGAGACGAAGTCGTAGAGGCGCGGCAGGTGCCAGTCGGTGTCCCCCAGGGGGGCGCATTCGGCCGACAGGCGCCCGCGCATGCACTCCGGAATCTCGGTGCCGACGTGCGGCATGCTGACCAGCAGCGGCGCGTGGCCGGGCTGGAAATCGAAGGGCGGCAAGGTGGTGTACATGCCTGCAGTTTAGAGGTCGATGCGAACCCGCGCGATGGTGCCGGTACCGATGACCTCGATGGCGTCCGCTGCATCTTCCAGCACCAGCAGCTCCTCGGGCGCTGCCTCGTGATCGCCCACGCGCGCCCGGCCACGCAACGGGAAGAGCAAGGTCCACCGTGCTGTGGCCGCTTGAAGCGGGGGTGTGACCACGTCGATGCGTGCGATCGCCCTTCCTTTGCGCGCCATCAGGTTGAGGTCGCGCACCGGCCCGCCGAGCAGCCGGCAGCTCGTCTTCCAGCCGCCGTCGAAGACGAACGGCCGGTGCGGTGTGTCGATGCGCTCGGGCCCGCGGGCGTCGAACGAAAGCTCCATGCCCTCGCCCTCGAGCAACATGATCGTGCGCTCGTAGCCGCTGAAATCGGAGAAGGCGCCGGAGGTTTGGACTTCCGCCACGGACAGCCGCCAGACAAAATCCCCTTCTTCCCGGGGTGGGGCTTGCCTGTAAATCGCAAGCTCCGTAGTGAACCCGCCGCCGTTCTTCCACGGCTGCCGCGAGAAATCCGCGCGCCGCAAGTGGCGCACCTTCACTCCACCAGCTCCGCCTGTGCGCGCCTGAAGCGCATCGCGAGCTCGTCCTCGCGCTCGTGGCGGCGATCCCGGACGCGCCAGCTGCCTCCGACCATGACGTCGCGCACGCACGCCGAGTCGCCTGCGAAGATCCATGCATCGAGCGCGTGCTCGGGGCCCACGTTCCACAACGCGCGATGGGCAGGATCGAGGACCACGAGGTCGGCGCGATGACCCGGCGCGATCCGGCCGGTCTCGAGGCCCACCGCCTGGGCGCCGCGAATGGCCGCCTGAACGTACATCGCCTGTCCCGGGGAGGGCTCGGCCGAGGTCGCCAACGCCGAGCGCCTGCCGCCTGCGAGGCGCTGGCCGTATTCGAGCAGGCGCAGTTCCTCGGCCACGCTCACCGAGACGTGGCTGTCGCTGCCGATGGCGAAGCGGCCTGCGCGCGTGCCGCTGGCGAAGCTCGCCATCGGAAAGATGCCGTCGCCCAGGTTCGCCTCGGTGCTCGGGCACAGTCCCGCCACGGCGCCGCTTTCGGCGAGCCGGCGCGCTTCGTCGGCGTCCAGGTGCGTCGCATGCACCAGGCACCAGCGCTCGCCGAGGGCGAAGTGGTCGAGCAACCATTCGACCGGTCGCTTGCCGGTGGCGGCGAGGCACTCCTCGACCTCGCGCTGCTGCTCGGAGACGTGGATATGGATCGGCGACTTTGCCGAAAGCCCCTCAATGGCGGCGAGGGTCGCCCGCATGAGCGCCTCGTCCACGGCGCGCAGCGAATGGAAGGCGATGCCCACGCGCGCATCGCGCGAGCGCTCGAGCCGCGAGGACAGCGCGGAAACGAGCGCCGCATATTCCTCGGCCGACAGCACGAAACGCTTCTGCGCCTCGGAAGGAGCGCGCCCGCCGAAGCCGCCGTAGGCATAAAGGACCGGCAGGTGCGTGAGGGCGATGCCGGCGGCGCCCGCGGCCGCGATGAGGCGATGCGACATCTCGCCCGGATCGGAATAGGGCCGCGCCTGCGCGTCGCGGTGGATGTAGTGGAACTCGGCGACCGACGTGTAGCCCGCCTTGAGCATCTCCACATAGAGCCAGGCCGCGATGTCGAACATCTGCGCCGGGGTGATGCGCGCGGCGAAGCGGTACATCAGCTCGCGCCAGGTCCAGAAGCTGTCGGTCGCGTGCGTGCGCCGTTCGGCAAGTCCCGCCATGGCGCGCTGGAAGGCGTGGGAATGGACGTTCGGCATGCCGGGGAGGACCAAGCCGGCGACGCGCTCCGCGAAGCGTTCGGTGGATCGCTGCTCCACCTGCTCGATTCGCCCGTCCGTGATGGTGATGAGCACGCCCCGCGCCCACCCCGAAGGCAGCAACGCATGCTCCGCGAGCAGCTTCATGCCGCGGCGACCTCGACGCCCGCGCGAAAGACGCGTCTTGGCACGTGCGTCCCGTAGCTGTAGGCGAGCTCGGCCGGATGGTCGATTTCCCAGAGCAGCACGTCGGCCGCTTTCCCCATTGCGAGGGTGCCGTGCGAATCCTGCATGCCCAGGGCGCGCGCCGCCTCGCGAGTGACGCCGGCGAGCGCCTCCTCCGGCGTCATGCGAAACGCCGTGCACGCCATGTTCAACATCAGCAGCAACGAGGCGTAGGGCGACGTGCCGGGGTTGTTGTCGGTGGCGATGGCCATCGGAACCCGATGCGCGCGCAGCCAGTGGATGGGCGGCAGCTGGCGCTCGCGCAGGTAGAAGAACGCGCCGGGCAGCAGCACCGCGACGGTGCCCGCGCCCGCCATCGCCTTCACGCCCTCCTCGTCGATGTACTCGAGGTGGTCGGCCGAAAGCGCGCCGAAGCGCGCCGCAAGCGCCGCGCCGCGCTGGTTCGACAGCTGCTCGGCGTGCAGCTTCACCGGCAGCCCGTGCTCGCGCGCTACCGTGAAGGCGCGTTCCACCTGCTCGAGCGTGAAGCCGATGTGCTCGCAGAAGCCGTCCACCGCATCGGCGAGGTTTGCGCGGGCAACCTCGGGAATGAGCTCGGCGCAGGCGTAATCGACGTACGCATCGGTCCGGCCGCGATATTCCGGCGGCACGGCGTGCAATGCGAGCAGCGTCGCGCGCACCGTGAGCGGCAGCATCTCGCCCAGGCGCCGTGCGACGCGCAGCATCTTCATCTCGTTGGCGGTGTCGAGGCCGTAACCCGACTTCACCTCGAGGACCGTCACGCCTTCCTGCGCGAGTCGCCGGGCACGGGGCAGGGCCTGGGCGAGCAGCTCCTCTTCCGGGGCCGCGCGCGTGGCGTCCACCGTCGCGTTGATGCCGCCGCCCGATCGCGCGATCTCCTCGTAGCTCACCCCGGCCAGCCGCATCTCGAACTCGCGCGCGCGGTTGCCGCCGTGCACCAGGTGGGTGTGGCAATCGATCAAAGCGGGCGTGACCCAGCCGCATTCGCCGTCGATGACGATCGGCGCCGCCGGCGCCTCGCCGTGGGCCCCGATCCAGGCGATGCGACCCTCGCGAAACGCCAGCGCGTCCGCGTCGATCCGGCCGTAAGGATTTCCGTTCGGCTCGAGTGAAGCGATGCGGACGTTTCTGACGAGGAGGTCCATGCGGAGGTGACTATACTGGCAGGACGTTTCGCCGAGGAAACCACCATGAACGACCGTGCCAACTGGACCCGCCATGCGGATCGGGTCGTCCGTGCGCCCCGCGGCTCGCAGATCGCGTGCAGGAACTGGCTCACCGAGGCCGCCTACCGCATGATCCAGAACAACCTCGATCGCGAGGTGGCGGAGCATCCGGGGGACCTGGTCGTGTACGGCGGCATCGGGCGCGCCGCGCGCAACTGGGAATGCTTCGATGCGATCCTGGAGACGCTGAAGCGCCTGGAATCGAACCAGTCGTTGCTCATCCAGTCGGGCAAGCCCGTGGGCGTCTTCGAGACCCATGCCGACGCGCCGCGCGTGCTCATCGCAAACTCCAACCTGGTGCCGCACTGGGCCACGTGGGAGCATTTCCATGAGCTCGACCGCAAGGGCCTCATGATGTTCGGCCAGATGACCGCGGGCTCGTGGATCTACATCGGCTCGCAGGGCATCGTGCAGGGGACCTACGAGACGTTCGTGTCGATGGCCGAGCGGCATTTCGGCGGCAAGCCGCAAGGCAAGTGGATCCTGACGGGCGGGTTGGGCGGCATGGGGGGCGCGCAGCCGCTCGCGGCGACGATGGCGGGTTTTTCCATGATCGCGGTGGAGTGCGACGAGTCGCGCATCGATTTCAGGCTGCGGTCGAAGTACCTGGACAGGAAGGCGGCCTCGATCGACGAAGCGCTCGGCATCATCCAAGGCGAAAGGGCAAAGGGCAACGCGGTTTCCGTTGGCCTGCTGGGCAATGCCGGCGAGGTGTTCCCCGAGCTCGTTCGCCGCAACGTCCTGCCCGACGCGGTGACCGACCAGACTTCCGCCCACGATCCGCTCAACGGCTACCTGCCGGTCGGCTGGAAGATCGACGAGTGGAAGGCGAAGCGCATCGCCGATCCCGGCGCCGTGGTCGCCGCCGCGAAGAAATCCATGGCGGTGCAGGTGCGGGCGATGCTCGAGTTCCAGAAGCGTGGCGCGGCCGTGGTGGACTACGGCAACAACATCCGGCAGATGGCCAAGGAAGAGGGTGTCGCCAACGCCTTCGACTTCCCGGGCTTCGTGCCGGCGTACATCCGCCCGCTTTTCTGCGAAGGCAAGGGGCCCTTCCGCTGGGTGGCGCTCTCCGGCGATCCGGAGGACATCTACCGCACCGATGCCAAGGTGAAGGAGCTCATCCCCGATGATGCGCACCTGCACAACTGGCTCGACATGGCGCGCAGCCGCATCGCCTTCCAGGGCCTGCCGGCGCGCATCTGCTGGCTGGGCGTGGAGAACCGCGCGCGCGTGGGCCAGGCCTTCAACGACATGGTGGCGAGCGGCGAGCTGAAGGCGCCCATCGTCATCGGCCGCGACCACCTCGACTCGGGCTCGGTCGCCAGCCCCAACCGCGAGACCGAGGCGATGCGCGACGGCTCCGACGCGGTTTCCGACTGGCCGCTGCTGAATGCGCTGCTCAACACCGCGGGCGGCGCCACCTGGGTGTCGTTCCACCACGGCGGCGGCGTCGGCATGGGCTTTTCGCAGCACGCGGGCGTGGTGATCGTCTGCGACGGCACCAGGCAGGCGCGCGTGCGCGTCGGGCGCGTGCTGCGCAACGACCCGGGCACTGGCGTGATGCGACATGCGGATGCGGGCTACGAGGCCGCGATCGAATGCGCGAAGCGCAGCGGGCTCGACTTGCCGATGCTCGGCGTCTAATGCGCGGACACGGATCAAGGCGGATCAAAAACGGATGAAGGCGGATAAACCATGAATTGCTTCGTGACAATGGCTGCAGCATCCCGAATGACGAACATGCCTTTGTCCGTGCGCATCCGTCACCATCCGTGCCCATCCGTGTTCCAAAGGTTTTGTCTTGCGTTGGCCGCAATCCTCTGCACCGGGGCATTTGCCCAGGACTATCCCAACAAACCCGTCCGCATCATCGTCCCCTTCGCCGCCGGCGGCGTTGCCGACCTTCTTCCTCGTTTGGTCGGCGACAAGCTGTCGCAGAAGTGGGGCCAGCCGGTGGTGATCGAGAACAAGGTGGGCGCCGCGGGCAACATCGGCATGGCGGAGGGCGCGCGTGCGGCGCCCGATGGCTACACGCTCACGCTCGCGCCGACGGGAAACCTCACCGTCAATCCGACGCTCTTCCCCAAGCTGCCGTTCGACACCGCGAAGGACTTCGTGCCGGTGACGATGCTTGCGCAGGTGGCGAACGTCCTCGTGGTGCACCCGTCGGTGCCGGCGAAAAGCTTCCGCGAGCTCGTGGCCCACGCCAAAGCGAATCCCGACAAGCTCAACTTCGCCTCGCCCGGCGACGGCAGCGGCGCGCACCTGGCCGGCGAGCTGCTCAAGCTCGAGGCCGGCATCCAGATGACGCACGTCCCCTACAAGGGGTTGGCGCCCGCGGTGAACGACCTCCTCGGCGGACAGGTGCAGCTCATGTTCGCCGGCATCAGCACCGTCCTGCAGCACGTGAAGAGCGGCAAGCTGGTCGCGCTCGCGGTGGCGAGCCCGCAGCGCAATGCGCAGTTGCCCGACGTGCCGACGGTCGCGGAGAGCGGCCATCCCGGCTTCGACGTGACCTCCTGGTACGGCATCGTCGCCCGCGCCGGCACGCCGCCGGCCGTGGTTCAGAAGATCCAGCGCGACATGGCCGAGGCGCTCCGCATGGAGGACGTGAAGGCCAAGCTCGCCGGCCTCGGCCTGGAGCCGGTCGGCAATACGCCGGAGCAATTCGACGCGCTCATCAAGGCAGAGGGCCGCAAGTGGAGCGAGATCGTGCGGCGCGCAGGCATCAAGGTTCAGCAATAAGCGCCTTCCCCCGTCGCCCGTCCCCCGCTTTGACTCGCCAGATCCACCTCACCTACCTGAACGGCCCCGACGTCGAGCGCCTGGCGCTCACCGACGACGAGATCATCGCGGCGGTCGAATCGGCCCTCGCGGCACAGGGGCGCAAGGAAACGGTGGTCGAGCCGCGCGTGCACCTCGTCCCCGAATCCTCCGACAAGGGCCACTTCAACATCCTGCGCGGCTACGTGAAGCCGCTGGGCGTGTCCGGCGTGAAGATCGTCGGCGACTACGTGGACAACTACAAGGTGGGGCTGCCTTCCGAGATGGCGCTGCTCAACCTGTTCGATCCCGGGACGGGGATGCCGCTCGCGATCATCGACGCCACCGCCATCACCGACATGCGCACCGGGGCCATGACCGCCATCGGCGCCAAGTACCTGGCGCGCAAGGACAGCAACGTGCTGGGCCACGTCGGCGCGCGAGGCACCGCCTATTGGAACGTGCGCCTGCTCGATCACCTCTTCGGCTTCGACGAGATCCGCGTGCATTCGCGCCGGCCCGAAAGCCGCAACGCGTTCGCCGAGCGCCTGTCGCGCGACCTCGGCAAACCGGTCAAGGTGACCGACGACTGGGAATCCTGCGTGCGCGGCGCCGACATCGTCGTGGAAGCGTCGCGCTTGCCCAGGCCCACGCCGATGCTGCGCACCGAATGGATCAAGAAGGGCGCCCTGGTGATTCCCTACGGCACGATGAGCGCGGTGGAGCTTTCGCTCACGGACATCATGGGCAAGATGGTCGTGGACGACTGGGGCCAGTGCCGCAAGGGATTGCCTTTCGGCGCCCTGCGCATGCACGTGGACAGCGACCGGCTCAGCGAGCGCAACCTGCATGCCGAGATGGGGCAGATCGTCGCCGGGCTCAAGCCGGGGCGCGAGCGCGATGAGGAGACCATCCTCTTCTGGCACCGCGGGCTGTCGCTGAGCGACATCGCGCTCGGGCATGCGCTGTTGCAGAAGGCCGCGCGCGAGTCGGTGGGCCAGCAACTGCGGTTCGCATGATTCCGCCGGACTTCACGCGCATGTCATTCCCGCCGAGCGCGTTCGTGGAGGCGACCGGGCCGTTTTACGGCCGCCGCCGCGACGGGCGCTTCACGCTCGGGTTCCAGGTGGAAGATCGCCATTGCAACGCCGTCGGCGTGTGCCACGGCGGCATGATCGCCACCTTTTGCGACATGCTGCTCACCGTGGGCAGCAACATCCAGTCGTCGCAATCGCGCTTTTTGCCCACCGTTTCCATGACATGCGACTTCATCGCGGCGGCGCGCAGGGGCGCCTGGCTGGAGGGCGAGGTCGAAGTGCTTCGCGTCACGCGCAACCTGCTCTTCGCTTCGGGCCTGCTCACGGGCGCGGAGGGCCCGATCGCGCGCACCAGCGGCGTGATGAAGCTCACGGCCGAAACCGATCCGCGCTTCCACCCCGACCGCTACTTCGAGTCCGTGTGATCGCCTCGACGCGGATGTACAACGCGGTGCCCGCCGCGGCGCGGGCCTGGCGCGAGCTGCTCGAAACCGTGTTCGCCGCCGCCCAGGCCGACATCGCGTTCATCGAGCATTCCCATCCGCTGCCCATCGCCGACCTTTGGGCGCGGCAGGACCTGGCGTGCGGCTTCATGTGCGGCTGGCCGTTCGTGACCTCCGGGAAAATGCGGGCGATCGCGGCGCCGGTGCCTTCGCCGCCGGCATACGAGTGCCTGCCGCGCTATCGCAGCGAGTTCCTGGTGCGCGCGGCGGACCGATGGCATTCGCTGGAGGAAACGTTCGGCCAGCGCCTCGGCTGGATGTCGCTCGATTCGCAGTCGGGATTCAATGCGCCGCGCGCGCACCTGGCGGCTTTCGTGCGGGAGGGGCGGCGCACGCTGTTTCGCGAGTCGAAGGGTCCGCTCGGCTCGCCCATGGCGGCGCTGCAGGCGCTGAAGGACGAAGTCGTCGATGTGATCGCGCTCGACTCGTACTTCCTCGACCTGGTGCGCCATCACGAGCCCGGGCGGCTGCGCGACCTGCGCTCGATCGATGCCACGGCGTGGATGCCGATCCCGCTGCTGGTGGCCGCGCCGGGGATCGATCTCGGGGTGGTTACGCGCGTGCGCACAGAGCTGCTGCGGGCGAATGCGACGCCCGAAGGCCGGGCACTGCTGGAGCCCTTGCTGCTCGACCGGTTCGTCGCGCCCGACGTGGCCGCGTACGGCGCGCTGCAGCGCATGGCGCGAGACGCCGCCGCCGTGGGCTACGACGCCATCGGCTGAAGCACCCCGCTACTTCCGCTTCGCCAGGATCGCCTCGATCTCGTCCATGATCCGGTTCATGCGCGCCACGATCGCGTTGTACGGCGCCGGTGTGGCGAGGTCCACGCCCGCGGCCTTCACGAGCTCGTAGGGATAGTCCGAGCCGCCTGCGGACAGGAGCTTCAGGTAACGCTCGCGCGCGCCGGGCTTGCCATTGAGGATGTCGTCGGCGAAGAGCGACCCTGCGGCGATCGAGGTCGCGTACTGGAAGACGTAGAACTGGTTGTAGAAGTGCGGGATGTAGGCCCATTCGACGGTGTAGAGGTCGTCGATCTTCACCGCATCGCCGTGGTAGCGCCGCAGGATCTCGCCGTAGATCTTCGTGAGCTGCTCGCCCGTGAGCGGCTGGCCGCGGTCCACCATCTCGTGCACGCGGCGCTCGAACTCGGCGAACATGGTCTGGCGGAAGAACGTGCCGCGCAGGCCCTCGAGCGCGGAGCCCAGGTACAGCATGCGCTCGTCGTCGTTCTTCGCGTGCTTCAGCATGTAGTCGAGCAGGAACCCCTCGTTGGTGGTCGAGGCGATTTCCGCCACGAAAGTGGCATAGCGCGCGGTGGCGAAGGGCTGGCCCTTGTTGGAGAGGTACGAGTGCATCGCATGGCCCCATTCGTGGGCCAGCGTGGAAACGCTTTCGTAGTTGTTGGTGTAGTTCATCAACACGAAGGGGTGCACGTCGTACGCCACGCCGAAGACATGCGCGCCCGAGAGCTTGCGCGGACGCGGATACGTGTCCATCCAGCGGTCGGCGAGGCCCTTCTTCATCGCCGCGACGTAGTCGGGGCCCAGCGGCGCCGCCGACTCCACCATGATGCGGATGCCTTCCTCGATGGGGTACTCGCGCCCGCCCCCGACCAGCGGCGGATAGATATCGTAGTAGCGCATCTCGGGCACGCCAAGGATGCGCCCGCGCAGCCGGAAGTAGCGATGCAACGTGGGAAGGTTTTCGTTGGTGGCCTTCACCAGCGCGTCGTACACCGCCACCGGGATCTTGTTCGCGTCCAGCGCGCGGGAGAGGCTGTCTGGATACTTGCGAACTTTCGTATAGACCGTGTCTTCACGCAGCGAGCCGTAGAAGGCGACGCCGATCGTCTTCTCGAACTCCTTGAACTTGCCGAAGAAGGCGTCCATCACCTTCTTGCGGTCGTCGCGATTGGCGGCCTCCCGGTGCTTGCCGTAGGCGGACTGGTCCAGGCGCACCTCCTTGCCGTCCGAGAGCTTCACCGTGGGCCACGGCATCTCGGCATTCGTGAAGATGGTGTAGACCTGGCTCGCCTGGCGCGAGGCGAAATTGAAGGAGGCGATGAGCGCCTCACCCGCGGTGTCCAGCGTGTGGGGCGCGGTGCGCAGCACGTTGTCGATCGCGAAGCGATAGGGAGCGAGGCCCGGTTCCTGCCGGAAGAAGGGCTCGATGCGCTCGCGTCCAATCGCGAGGATCTCGGGATTAACCCAGGAGACGGCTTCGGTGAACCGCGATTGCGCCACCCGTGTCTTCTGCTGCAGGGCGAGCGCCTCGGCGTTGCCGGTATCCTCGTTGGCCTTCTCGCTCGCGTACACCAGCAGGCGCAGGTAGCGCCGCAGGATCTCGTACTGCAGGTCTAGGCAGGACTTGAGGCGCGCGGCGGACTCGCCCAGCTTGCCCTTGCAGGCGGCGAGCTGCGGCAGCTGCGCCTCCATCCTGCCGAGGTCCTCGTTGAACGCCGCTGGCGTGGGATAAAGGGCTTCGAGGTTCCACCGGTCCTGGGGCCTGTCGGCGGCGAATGCGGCGGAAGTGGCGAGGGCGGCGAGGCAGAGGATGGATTTCATGGGGACGGGGGACGGGGGACGAGGATTGGGCGTAGGTAATACCGGAAACGGATTCGCGGCCTTGTTACGGATGCTTGCACTCGGCTTGCTGCTTGCAGGCTCCGCGACCGAGGCGGCCGAAGTTCGTGCGGTGGAATCACTGATCGTCGAGGGTACCAACGATTTCCGCGGCGAGCAGGGCGTGGCCCGGCTCGAGCGCAACACGGCGCTCGAGCGTGCCGCGCGCTATTTCGCCTCCTTCATGGCGCGTACCGACCGCTATGGCCACGAGGCGGACGGTTCCACGCCCTCGGCCCGCGCCAAGGTGCATCGCTACGACTACTGCCTGGTCTCCGAGAACATCTCCTACCAGTACAGCTCGGCGGACTTCTCCACCGAGGAGCTCGCGCGCCGCTACCTGGAGGGTTGGAAGAAGTCGCCGGGGCACCGCAAGAACATGGCCGAGCCTGCCGTCGTGCACATCGGCGTGGCCGTGGCGCGCAGCGCGGAGACCGGGCGCTACTACGCGGTGCAGATGTTCGGCCGCCCGAAATCGAAGATGATCGAGTTCCGCATCACCAACAAGACTCGCGACGGGGTGCGTTACCGCATGGACGACGAGTCCTTCAACCTGCCGGCGGGCAGCGCCCGCATCCACCAGGTCTGCAGCCCCGAGGACGTGGTGCTCCAGGGCGCCCGGGAGCAGAGGGCGCGCCCCGCCCATGGCGACCGGCTCGCCGTGCACCGCGAGGCCGGCCGGCTCATCCTGCGGCCCGATCGGTAGCGATCTGGCATATTTACGCCATGAACCCGATGCCCGCCCCCTTGCAGTCCTTCGTGGAGGAGCTCACGGCGCTGGTGGACTCCGGCGCCGACGAAGGCCGCATCCTTCCGCAGGCCCGGACCGCGATGGCGAAGCTCGTCGCCCGTGACGACTGGCTGCCCGAGGCCGTGACCAAGCCCCACCCGCAGTACTACCAGCAGTACCTCCTGTATGCCGACCCGCAGGACCGCTTCTCGGTGGTGAGCTTCGTCTGGGGCCCGGGCCAGAAGACGCCGGTGCACGACCACACCGTGTGGGGCGTGATCGGCATGTTGCGCGGCGGCGAGCGCTGCGTGGCCTATCGCGACGAGGGTGGGCGCAAGGTACCGGCCGGCGAGGAGATCGAGCTCAGGCCCGGCGACGTCGAGATGGTCTCGCCCACGATCGGCGACGTGCACACCGTCCGCAACGCTTACGACGATCGCGTCTCCATCAGCATCCACGCCTATGGCGCCAACATCGGCAAGGTGCGCCGCCACGTCTTCGACGCGCAGACCGGCGCGGCGAAAGAGTTCGTGTCCGGGTATTCCAACGCCTAGCGACGTTCCTCGTCCCCCATCCCCCGCCACCCATCGACCATGTCCATCCACGCCCTCTCCACCCCCCGCGCCGACGCCATCTCCGAGGCGAAGATCCACCTGGCCGCCGCCCACCGCATGGCCGTGCTCCACGAGCTGGAGGAGGGCATCGACAACCACTTCACCGTGACGGTCCCTGGGCGCGACGACCAGTACCTCATCCTGCCCTTCGGCTTGCATTGGTCGGAGGCGCGCGCGAGCGACATGATCGTCTTCGACGAAAGTGGCGCCACGCTCGAGGGCAAGGGCATGGTCGAGCTCTCCGCCAACTGCATCCATGCGCCGATCCACCGCATCACCGGCGCGCGTGTCGTGATGCACACGCACCAGACGTGGGCGGTGGCGCTCAACATGCTGCAGGACAATCGCCTGATGCCGGCGAGCCAGACGGCCGCGTTCTTCCACGGCCAGATCGCGTACGACGATCATTACGACGGCACGGCGGACTTCCACTCGGAAGGCGAGCGGCTGGCGAAGCTCATGGGCGACAAGCCGATCGTGTTCATGAAGAACCACGGCATCCTCGTGACCGGCGATACGGTGGCGGCGGCCTATCGGCGCCTCTACAAGATGGAGCGTGTCTGCCGCACCCAGGTCCTGGCGCTTTCCACGGGCAAGCCGCTCGCCGTGCTCTCCGAGGAGGTCATCGGCAAGGTGCTCGCTCCGGCGCCAAACGAGACCCACAGCCGTGCCGAGCGCGAGCGCCTCTTCTTCGAGGCGATGATGCGCGTGGTCGACCGCGAGCTGCCGGGTTACCGCGACTAGACCCGGTTTATCAATGAAGCCGGCGGCGCTTCGACAGCGCCGCGGTGAGCGCGGCGAGCAGCAGGCTGCCGGCGGCGGCGACCAGCTTGGGATTGCGCTGGTAGAAGCTGGCGGCGCGATCGACGACCGCGTTGCCGCTCGGGCGGGGCGGCACGGGCGCCCCGCGCGGGATGTATTGCGTGCGTGCCGCGGCTTCGGCCGCCGCGTCCTTTTCCTTCATCTTCCGCATCGCCTTGGCGACCAGCTTGCCGGCGATCAGCTTTCCGAACAGTCCCATGGCTCTTGCTCCGCGAGGTGTCGCTTCGATAGAGCGCGACGGGACGCGGGAGTTCGCGGGATTGGGCACCCGCCTACGCGGGTTGCGACAGCCTTGCGCGGTGCGAGGCTCGTCAAAGCCGCGCCACTGTCGGCAGGAGGTCCAGGCCGGTGTCGGACTTGAGGCGGGCGGCAGCGGCGGCCAGCTCATCGCGCGACTCCGCCACGGGCAGGTCCGCGCCGGCCAGCACGACGAGGTTTCCCGCCTCGGTGATCGGTAGCGGCATGACGCGCTCGCCGAATGCCTCACGGATGCGGGAGAGCGCGGGGGCCGCGCCCCGCGAGCGCGTGAGCAGGTTGAACGCGACGATCCCGCCCGGACGCAGCCGCGCGCGGCAATTCAGGTAGAAGGGCACGCTGTCGAGCATGCCGGAGCGCCCACGGGAATCGAAGGCGTCGACGACGATGAAGTCGAAGCGGCGCGCGAGGCCGGCGAGATGCTCGTGCCCCTCGGCCACGACGATGTGCAGGCGCTCGGACTCCTCCGGCAGGCGGAAATGCCGCCGCGCGATCGCGACTACCTCGGGAGAGATTTCGACCACGGTGAGCCGCGCCGACGGCCGGTGCCGGTGCAGGAATCGGGTGATCGACCCGGCCCCCAGGCCCACCTGCAACACGCTCGAAGGCCAACGCGCGTCGTGCAGCAGCAGCGGCATCATCAGCTGGCGCGTGTACTCGAGCTCGAGCGCCGACGGGCGCGCGATGCGCATCGCGCCCTGCACCCACGGCGAGCCGAAGTGCAGGTAACGCACGCCCTTCGCTTCGCTCACTTCGATGGAGGCCATGGCCGGCCGAGTGTGCCACGGCGACGGTGCGGTAACATCGCGGTTCTTCAGAGGAGACGAACGACGATGGCTTCCATCACCATGTACGAAGCGGCCGTGCCGACGATGTGCCGCGTGCTCGAGAACCTGGCCGCGGTGCTGCAGAAGGCGCAGGCGCATGCCGAAGCCCGCAAGATCGATCCGTCGGTGCTCGTCAATGCGCGCCTCTATCCCGACATGTTCGCGCTCGCCAAGCAGGTGCAGATCGCCTCCGATGCCGCCAAGGGCGGCGCGGCACGCCTCGCGCAGGCGCAGGCGCCTGCCTTCGAGGACACCGAGGCGACGTTCGCCGACCTGGTCGAGCGTTGCAACAAGACCGTCGCGTACCTGCGCACCCTCAAGCCCGAGCAGTTCCAGGGCAGCGAGGACCGCACCGTCACCTGGAAGACGCGCACCGCCGAGAAATCGATGGTGGGCATGCCCTATTTGCTGAACCACGTGCTGCCGAACGTCTTCTTCCACGCCACCACGGCCTACGGCATCCTGCGCCACAACGGCGTCGAGCTGGGCAAGCAGGACTTCCTCGGCCGCACCTGAAACCGAAAAAGACACCATGAATCGCTTCTACATCGCCGGACTCGCCGCCTTCGCGGCAATGGCACCGCTCGGCGCGGCTGCGCAGGACCAGAAGGTGCTCGATGCATGCATCGCGTCGTGGGGCAAGAAGTCACCCTTCAAGCCGGGCACGCCCGCCACCTCCGTCATCTCCCCCGGAGTGAAGGTATTCGGCGTGGGCGGCGGCAACGTGCGCGACGAAGCCACCGACCGCCCGGCGCTGGTGCTGGTGCGCCCCGCCGTGAACGTGATGGGCAAGAGCACCATCCGCCTCGGCAACCCGAAGGGCTGGTACTGCTTCCGCTCCAACGTGACGGTGGCCGGCAAGATCGAGATCGAGGCCCCCTGCAAGGCGATGATCGCGAGCGCCAAGGAGGACGGCACCACCGTGGGCGCCGTGGACGAGAGCAACAAGGGCGTCGCCGTGTTCGGCGCGCTGCGCGTCACGCGCTACGGCTGCTAGGGCGCCTCAGCGCTCGCCGGGCCTTCCCAGGAAGACGTAGAACGCGTCGGCGCCGCCTGCGGTGCGCCCGTAGCCGAAATACATCGCCCCGAGGTTCGTGTCGAGCGCGAGGAAAAGCGAGCCGGCCTTGCGCGTGTCCCCGAGGGAAACCTGCGAGCGCCGGTCCCACGCGTTGCCCGCTTCCGCCGAGACCCCCGCGTAAATGCTCCGGCCCAATGCCCGCGGCAGCTCGGCGATGCGGTAGTAGGCGAGGAGCGCCGTGCCCAGGGCGTGTGCCCCGGAGATCGCGCCCGGCGGCGTGCCGCTCAGGTTGAGGAAGCCACCGAGGCCGAACCCGCCCCGGCTGTCGCTCGCGTGGGCGGCGGTGAGGATCGCGAGGAAGGTGAGGCGCCCGAAGGTCGCCGGGAGCAGCGCCTGCGCCAGGTACGCGTTGAGCGGCGCGGCTTCGGAGCGGAAGGCGTAGCGCGAGTAGTCGGCCTCCACGAGATATCCCCGGCGCGGAAAGTTGGGATCGTCGAGCGTGTCGAAGGTGAGGCCCACTCGCTGGAAAGTGGCGCTGTCGCGGGTCGCTTCGTCGATGCGGCTGCTGATCGCGGGTGCCGTGCGGTATCGCTCGTAGCCCGCCTGCAGGCGCGCCACGCCGTTGCCGAACACGCGCATGCCCGCGCCGGCGAGGGCGCCGTGAACGGTATTGGTCATGCGATCGGTTCGCCGAAAACCGTTGCCGAAGACGTCGAAGTCGGACTTGGTGGATTGCAGCAGGCCTTCCACGAAGAAACGGCTGCCCGGCCCGAGCGGTTGATAGAGGGCCGTGGCAAAGCGCCGCACGTCGCCGAACTGCACTTCGTTCACCCATTCCGCGCCCCAGCCATTGAGCCACGTACGGGTGTGCTGCAGGTTGACCGAGAACCGCCCGTCGGTGCGGAAGTCCGCCACCGCTCGCCCGCCGAGGCGTAGGTAGTCCGGTCCCCATGGCTTCTCGTCCACGTCGATGACCACCACCTTGCGGCCTTCCTCCAGGTGCGCGCTCACCTGCGCGCGCTCGAACTCGCCCAGTCCATGAATCACGCGCGAACCCGTCACCATCTGCTCGTCGGTCACGGGCTGGCCCACTTCGATACCGGCTCGCGAGGCGAGCTCGTTGCGCAGCGCGTCGGGATTGACGCGCTGGGCCCCCGCCACTTCGATGCGCGCTACGGGACGGCCGTAGTTGGGAGAAGGCCGCGTGCGCTGCGCTTCATAACGGGCGTAGCGGGGCGAGTCCACGGTGAGCGCCGCCAGTCGCAAGGCGACCTCACGCCCGGCCGCAACGCCACGCTCGACCAGCTCCGCGCCGCGCTCGAAGTCGACGAACGTCACGTCGCGCAGGTCCGGCGAAATGAGGATGTCGCCGTGGCGAAGCGCATTGAGCGAGATGCCCACGTTCTGCTCGGTGAGGATGTTCACCATCTGCTGCGCCACGCCGAATGCGGTGCCCAGGGCCTCGCGCGGCAGCAGCGGCGTGCCCACGTTCACCGCGATGATCACGTCGGCGCCCATCTCGCGTGCAACCTCGACGGGCAGGTTGCGAACCAGGCCGCCGTCGGCGAGCAGGCGCCCGTTCACCTGCGTGGGCGCGAATGCCCCGGGCACCGACATCGAGGCGCGCATGGCGAGCGGCAGCGGCACGTCGCTGAGGACCACCTGGTCGCCGGTCTCGAGATCCGTGGCCACGGCGCGAAAGAGGATCGGGAGGTCGTCGAGGGTCCGGGCGCCGGCCGCGGGGCGCGACACCGCGCGCAGGAATTCCTCCAGGTTCTGCGCGCCGAACGCCCCGCGCGGGAAGGTGAGGCCGTCGCGCTTGATGCCGAGCTCGCTTCGGCCGACGAGCCGGCGGTCGTCCTCCTTGCGGCGGAAGTGCAGGTGCTCGCGCGGCGGCCGGTCGGAGAACATGAGGTCCCAGTCGGCTTCGACCGCCATCTTCTCCATCTCTTCGGGCGTGAGTCCGGCCGCGTAAGCCCCGCCCACGATGGAGCCCATGCTGGTGGCGACGATGAAATCGACCGGCACGCGTTGGTCGCGCAGGACCTTGAGCACGCCGATGTGGGCGAGGCCGCGCGCGCCGCCGCCGGAAAGGACGAGGCCAACCTTGGGGCGCGGCGGCTCCTGGGCGAGCATCGGCAACGCAACGAGGCAGAGCGCGGCCGCGATGGACCGCAACACCAATGTGGACACGGGCTTCCTCGATGCGCGATGCCGCTACTTCGCCGGCACTGCCCCGGCGGCCGGCCAATCCGAGTCGCCCACGCGCTGCAGCTTCATCTCGAAGAAGCGCTGCGGCACCTGGCCCGGCATGACGCGGTCGCCCACCTCGTGCCACACGTTGTCCTTCACGGTGGCGGTATAGACGATCTTTCCCGGGCCGGCGGGGATCTCCCAGTTGAAGCCGTCCGCGCGCAATGTCACCGGGAAGTCGCCGGAGTGGCCCATCGCATAGGAGCGCATGCTGTACGCCTTCTTCGCGGGGTCGAAGGAAACGATGCCGAGCGCGTTGAAGGTAACCTTGCCGTCGGCGCCGTAGCCGCGCCCCTCGATCACCTTGATGGTGCCGTTGAGGAAGGGGCCGATGCGCTCGGTCTGCACGATCTCGTGCTTGCCGCCGGGCGTGAGCGTCCACGCGGGGCCGCGCCATACGCCGTCCATGTACTTCAACGGCGCCATCGCCTGCTGCTGCGCGGCGAGCAGCGGTCCGGGATCCTGGCGCGCCTGGGCGGCGGCCTCGAGCGGGTAGGCGAGCACCATCAGGGTGACAACGACGACGAGCCGCATCATTTCTTCATCTCCGCGCACTTGAGGATTTCGGCTTGCGTGGCGAGGCCGAGGCAGTGGCGCATGTCGCGGTCGCCGGGCGCGGAGCCGCGCGAGCGCAGTGCCGGCACGCCATCGGCCGCCTTCGAGTCGCCCTTCGCGGCGCCGAGCTCGCGCCGCGCATCGGGTACGCGCGCGCGATCGCCGCGGCCCGGCGCCGCCGCGAGGTAGAACTTCTCCGCGGCCGTCGTGGTGCTCACGCCGTCGGTCACCGTATAGCGCACGGAGTATTCGCCAGGAAGGTCGCCGGGATCCGCGGTCACGTCGATCATCGGCTGCAGCACGATCGGCCCCGGGCTCATGCCGGCTTGCGCCACGCCTCGGCAACAGGCCTTGGCGCTGGCCACGACCTTGCCGTCGGGCGCGACCAATTCGAAATCCGCGGTGATGCGCAGCTCGGCGTTCTTCGGCTGCACGCCGGTCACGACGACCGGCATCATCACTTTCTTCCCGATGGGCACGTTGCGCTGGCGGAATTGGTCGCTCGCGCGCTGGTCGGCGGGCGCGGCGAGCCAGCGCTTGACCTGCGCTTCCGAATCGACCATGAGGATGTGCGCCTGCATGCCCTGCGCGGATGCTGCGAGGGCGGCAAAGGCGAGTGCCAACAACGCGATGTCCCGGATGCGGCGATTCATGGCGGACCTCCCGGCTGCGATTCCGCGCCAGTCTGCATCACTCGAGCACGCAGCGCCACTCCTGCACGTAGGCGGTGCCGTCGGCGGACTGGAAGCCGCGAAGCAGCAGCGCGCGCTCGCCGACAGCGACGAGCTCGGGCGAGTAGAGCGGCGGCAGCAGCTCGCGGTCGGTGGAACTGCGATCGGTGCGCGTGCACAGGCGCGCCACCCTGTGCATCTCGCTGCCGTGGACCTGGGAATACATGCGCAGGTCGCCGGGAACGCCGTCGAGGTTCTCGGCGCGGTCGAGGCGGCGGCCGCGGCTGCGCAGGCTGAATACACGCACTTTCATCGCCCCATCGTAGCGGGGCATTTCGTCTTCCGGAATGGCGCGGCCGCAATGTGGATAATGACGGGGCCCACCGCATGCCGCGCGCCACTTTCCCACAATCGCCTCGATGAAACTGGACCAGATCCTCGCGCTGCAGGATTTCGAGCCCGCCGCCCGTCGCTACCTGCCGCGTCCCCTGTACGGCTACATCGCCGGCGCATCCGAGACCAACGCGTCGTTCCGCGACAACCGCGCGGTGTACGACGAATACGCGTTCCTGCCGCGGGCCCTGGTGAGCACCGCGAAGCGTACCCGGGCCACCACGCTCTTCGGCCGCACCTACTCGTCGCCCTTCGGCATCTGTCCCATGGGCATGGCGGCGATCCTGGCCTACCGCGGCGACATCATGCTCGCGCGCGCCGCCGCCGCCGAAAACATCCCGATGATCCTCGCGGGCTCCTCGCTCATTCGCCTGGAGGAGGTGAAGAAGGAGGGCGCCACCGCATGGTTCCAGGCGTACCTGCCGGGCGACCAGCCGCGCATCGACGCGCTGGTGGAGCGCGTGGCCGCGGCGGGCTACGACACGCTCGTGGTGACCGTGGACACGCCGGTGCTCGCCAACCGCGAGAACAACGTGCGCAACGGCTTCAGCACGCCGCTGCGACCGAGCCTGCGCCTCGCGTGGCAAGGCATCACCCATCCGCGCTGGACGGTCAACACCTTCCTGCGCACGCTGGTGAAGCACGGCATGCCGCATTTCGAGAACTCCTTCGCCACGCGAGGCGCACCCATCATGGCGCGCAACGTGATGCGCGATTTCGGCGCGCGCGACCACCTCGACTGGACGCACATGGAAGCCATCCGGCGCACGTGGAAGGGGCGATTCCTGCTGAAGGGCATCGTGCATCCGGAGGACGCGCGCCGCGCGCGCGGGCTGGGCGTGGACGGCATCATCGTCTCCAACCACGGTGGCCGGCAGCTCGACGGCATGGTGTCCCCGCTACGCGTGCTTCCCGCGATCGTCGAGGCCGTGCCCGACCTCCCGGTCCTCATGGACAGCGGCGTGCGCCGGGGCACCGACATCATGAAGGCCTTCGCGCTGGGCGCGCGCTTCGTCTTCGTCGGCCGGCCGTTCCTGTTCGCGGCGGTGATCGCCGAGGAGGCGGGCGTGCGCCACGGCATCCGCCTGCTCAACGAAGAGCTGCAACGCGACATGGCGCTCGCGGGCATCAACTCGCTCGGAGAACTGGGGCCCGATTCCCTGCTCAAACTGGGGTGACCTCCTCCCGGCTCTCCCGCATCGACGGCGTGCGGCATGCGCTGCTCGAGCTGCACAAGACGCTCATCGATGCGCAGCGCATCGAGTACGAGCGCGCGAACGGCCGCGTCGGCACCACCAGCGAGTTCCTCGGGCTGGTGCTCGAGCACCGCGATTTCGAGTGGATCCGCGCCTTCTCGGCGCTCCTCGCGCAGCTGGACGAATGGCTCGAGGCGCCCGACACGTCGAGCGATCGCGAGGCGGGGGACATCCTCGAGGCTTTCCGGCTGCTCGTGCAACGCGACGGGCCCAACCAGGCCTTCTCCCAACCGTATTGGCGCATGGTCGAGTCCACCCCCGAGGTCTTCATCGCCCATGTGAAGCTCTCGCGGTTGCTAAACTCGCCCGATGCAAGCCCCGATCCTGGTTCCGCTGGGCGACGACCATCCCGAGATCCGTGAGGGCGTTCGCGCCGTCTGCGCGAACTTTCCCGGCAAGTACTGGCGCGAGCTCGAGGACCGCGACGCCTATCCGGAAGAGTTCGTCGCCGCGCTCACCGAGGCGGGATACCTCGCCGCGCTGATCCCCGAGGAGTACGGCGGCTCGGGACTGCCGTTGCGCGCGGCTGCGGTGATCCTCGAGGAGATCCACGCCTCGGGATGCAATGCCGGGGCCTGCCACGCGCAGATGTACATCATGGGCACGCTGCTCCGCCACGGCAGCGAGGCGCAGAAGAAGCGCTTCCTGCCCGACATCGCGGCGGGGCGCCTGCGGCTGCAGGCTTTCGCGGTGACCGAGCCCACCACCGGCTCGGATACCACGCAGCTGCGCACGCGAGCGGTGCGCGACGGCGATACCTACCTCGTGACCGGGCAGAAGGTATGGATCTCGCGCACGTTGCACTCCGACCTCATGCTGCTGCTCGCGCGCACCACGCCGGCCGATCGCGTGGCGCGCCGCTCCGAGGGGCTCTCGGTTTTCCTGGTGGACATCCGCGACGCGCAGAAGAAGGGCCTCGAGATCCGCCGGCTGCCGGCGATGATCAACCACAACACCACCGAGCTCTTCTTCGACGGCCTGCGCATCCCGGCTGCGAGCCTCGTGGGCGAGGAGGGCCGCGGCTTCCGCTACATCCTCGACGGCATGAACGCGGAGCGCATCCTCATCGCCGCCGAGGCCCTCGGCGATGCGCGCTGGTTCATCCGCCGGGCGACCGAATACGCCAACGAACGCAAGGTGTTCGGAAGGCCCATCGGGCAGAACCAGGGCGTGCAATTCCCCATCGCGCGCGCCTATGCCGAGCTGCGCGCGGCCGACCTCGTGAGCCGCAGCGCCGCCGCGATCTTCGAAGCAGGCGGCGATTGCGGCGAGGAGGCGAACCTGGCCAAGCTGCTCGCTTCCGAGGCGGCCTGGAAGGCGGGCGACACCGCGATGCAGACCCACGGCGGCTACGGCCTCGCCCGCGAGTACGACATCGAGCGCAAGTGGCGCGAGACCCGCTTGTTCCAGATCGCGCCCATCTCGACCAACCTGATCCTGTCGTATTTGGGAGAGCATGTCCTCGGCATGCCGCGATCTTATTGAGCGCGCTGTGCACCGGCCGGGCGGTTGCCGCGTTGTAGCAAGAACCATGATCCGCAGCCCATCCGGACTATCCCGCTTCCCCCTCGGCCCCGCCGCCGAGCGCTCCACGCCCGCCCAAGGCGGCGAGGGTCGTGCCAGCGTGCTGCGCCAGGCGCCCAAGCCCTCCGCGCGGAAGAAATCCAAGTCTCGTCCGTGACACGGAATAGCCACGGCATGCTCCTCAAGGACCGGTAGCCGGAATCTTCCCTGGGCCTCACCATCAATTGACGGTGAACCCGGGAGGACTTGCTTTGCCGAGACGATCGATCGCGCTGGCCGCACTGGCGCTGCTCGCCTTGCCGGCGCTCGCCGCGGCCAAGGCGGATCCGAAGGAGGTGGTCGACGTGCTCTGCGGGGGCGTGACGCCCGAGGAAATCGAGCGCGTGGGCAAGGAAGTGCGTCGCGCCAGCATCGCCCTCGAGTTCTACAGCGGCACCAAGGGCAATTACGTGGCCGACGTGGACGTGCTCTTCCAGCCGGTCGAAGCCCCCATCACCGCCTTCGGCATCGTCACCAGCGGCGCGCGCTGCCTGCTCGAGCTGCCGCCGGGCGAGTACCGGGTGCACACCTGGTTCAACGGACATTCGCGCACCACGCGCGCCACCATTCCCGCCGGCGGCGACCTCGTGCGCGTGACGATGGGATTTCCCGAGGATCCCGGCAAGGACGCGCTGCTCGTGCCGGTCGGCGGCACGGCACAGGAGAAACCATGACCACGAAACTCACCAGCGCCTTCAAGCGCGAGCTCGACATCAACGGCGAGAAGTACACCGTCACCATCTCCCCCGAGGGCTTCAAGCTCGTGCTCAAGGGAAAGCGCAAGGGGATCGAGCTCGCCTGGAGCCAGCTCGTGAACGGCGAGGCGGCGCTCGCCACCGCGCTCAACGCCTCGCTGTCGGAAGGCCGCGCGCCCGGCGAGCACGACGACCGCACGCCGACGCGGCACTGATCGCCGATCCAGGGCCTGTCTAGATGTAGCCGCGGCAGTTGCGCGCCCCGCAGCGGCAGCGCAGCTGGCCGTCGTGGTGGCTCCAGCCGTAGTCCACCGTGAGCTCCTCGCCCTTGGCGATCGCCCGTCGCGCGTAGAACTCCGCGCGCGTCGCGGTGCAACGCATGAAGGTGTTGGCGTCGCACGAATGATTGATGAAGCGGAAGCCGCGGTTCGTACGCGTCGCGTCGATGGCGTGGCGTTCGAGCTCCACGATGGCCACGATCCGCCGGCCCTTCGCGCGGCGCCGCGCCTCGCGCAGGCCCACCAACTCGCCCTCGAACTCGCCGATCTTGGCGCGCGCCGGAATGTCGCTGCCCGCGAAGAGGCCGCGGCCGACGAGCGCGCTCGGCCCGACCCGGAATCGCTCGTAGATCCTTCGCCAGTTTGGATTCTTCATGCGGCCGACATCTTATCCTCCCGCATAATGTGGCCCTGGAGGATCGATGAAGAAGACGGACCTGGAGAAGTTGAAGGGCAAGAAGATCGCCGGCTCGGGCTTCGGCGGCGGCACCGGCGATCGTTTCGGGCGGGGCGCGGCCACGCCCGGCGACCGGCGCGAGCAGCGCGAGCGCGAGCGCGAAGCGGGGCTCGTCCCCTTCGCGGTCAAGCTGCACGGCGACCTGGTGAAGCAGGTGCACGACCTCGCGCGCGAACGCGGCACGGGACTGAACGAGGTCACCGCGGAGCTCATCCGCAAGGGGCTGGCGGCGAAGTGACGTGGCGCTGAAGGCCACCATCTTCAAGGCGGAGATCGAGGTCTCCGACCTCGACCGCGGCCACTTCGCGACTTATGCCCTCACCCTCGCGCGCCACCCGTCGGAAACCGACGAGCGCATGATGGTGCGGCTGCTCGCCTTCGCCCTCAACGCCCACGAGCGCCTCGAGTTCGGCCGCGGCCTCTCGGCCGAGGACGAGCCCGACCTGGTGCAACGCGACCTGACCGGAGCCATCGAGCTCTGGATCGACGTCGGCCTGCCCGACGAGCGCGAGGTCCGCAAGGCATGCGGCAAGGCGCGCGCGGTGAAGGTCTACACCTACGGCGCGCGCAGCGCGGCGATCTGGTGGGAGCAGAACCGTGAAGCGCTGCTCAAGTTGCGCAACGCCAGCGTGTTCGAGGTTCCCGCCGAGGCCTGCGAGGGCTTGAGGGCCTGGGCCGACCGCTCGATGCGCTTCTCGGTGACCATCCAGAACGGCCATGTCTACTGGTCCAACGATTCGCAGACCGTGCAACTTGTCCCTGTCCCACTGGGCAGCAGCTAGAGCACCGGCGAAGTCAGCCGCGCGATCGATTCCAGCAGCTGCGTCGTCTTCGGCCCGCGCCGTTTCACCGGGAAGTGCCGCGAGTGCCGCCGGTCCTCCTCGAAGCGCCGCGAAAGGTGCGCGATCACCTCGGCATCGTAGAAGGCCGCCGCGACCTCGAAGTTGAGGCGGAAGCTGCGGTTGTCGAGGTTCGCCGTGCCGACTACCGCCACGATGTCGTCCACGATCATCGTCTTGGCGTGCAGCATCGGCGGCCCGTACTCGAACATGTGCACGCCTGCGCGCCCGAGCGCGTCGCAGTACGTGCGCGAGGCCGCGGTCACGAGCTTCGAGTCGCCTTCCTTGGGCACGATCACCTGCACGTCCACGTCCCTCAGGACCGCGATGCGCAGCGACGATTCGAGCGCGTCGTCGGGAATGAGGTAGGGCGTCTCGATCCACACGCGTTCGCGCGCGATGGCGAGCGCCGCGAGGAAGAACGCGTGCAGGGGCGCCGTTTCGTCGTCGGGGCCGGAGGCGAGGATCTGGGTAGGCACGCCCTGGCCCGCCTGGCGGGCCGAAGGAAAGTAGAGCGGCGTGGCCTGCTGCGTGAGGCGGAAGGTGCCGCCCGCGTAAGTCCAGTTCTCGAGGAAATGGCGCTGCAGCTTGCGCACCGGCTCGCCGTCGATGCGCACGTGCTGGTCATGCCACGCGTTCTTGCCCGAGCCGGTCGCGGCGGCGGGGTCGTGCAGGTTGATGCCGCCGAGGAAGCCCACGTCGCCGTCGCAGATGGCGATCTTGCGGTGCGTGCGGAAGTTGCCGAGGTGCCAGCGCCCGGTGGTGAGGCCCACCGCATTGAAGGGCAGGACCTCTCCGCCCGCATCGAGCAGCGGCTTCCAGAAGGCGCGCTTCAGCTTCGAGGAGCCCATGTAGTCGTAGAGCACGCGCACCTCGATGCCATTGGCGGCGGCACGCGCGAGGAGGTCGCGGAACCGCGTGCCGATGCCGTCGGGCTCCCAGATGTAGTACTCCATGTGGATGTGGTGCCTGGCGGCGAGCACGGCGCGCTCGAGCTCGGCGATCTTCTGGTCGCCGTCGTCCAGCAGCAGCACCTTCGAGGCGAAGGTGGGCTCGCCCGAGCCCAGCCGCTTGCCGACGGCAGCCAGCCCGCTCGCGGCGGGCGACAGCTTCGGCTTGGTTTCGCAGGACGTGTTGCGAAGGTGGGCCGAGACTTCGCTCGCCATCGCGCGTGCCACGCCGTAGCGTCGCTTGCGGCGCTGCAGGCGCCGCGGCCCGAACATCACGTAGTAGACGCCGGAGACCACGGGCAGCGCGATGAAGGCGAAGATCCAGGCGAGCGTGGCGGTGGGGGAGCGCCGCGTGAGCAGCAGCGAGATGCTCGCCACCACCACCCACACGGCGTAGGAGCCGACGAAGATCTCGAACCACGGCAGGGTGGGCATGCGCGAGTATAAAATGGGCCGATGCTCGATACCCGCATCGCCCGCCAGTGGGACGAGGACATCGTCCCGCAACTCATCGACTACATCCGGCTTCCGGCCAAGTCGCCCAATTTCGATCCCGAGTGGCGCCGCCACGGGCACATCGAGGCCTCGGTGCGGCAGGCGCACGCCTGGGCCGCGCGCCAGGGCATCCAGGGCATGACGCTCGAGATCGTGACACTCGAGGGGCGCACCCCGGTTCTCTTCTTCGACGTGCCGGCGCGCGGAGCGAAGGCCTCGCAGAAATCGGTGCTGCTCTACGGGCACCTCGACAAGCAGCCGGAGATGACCGGGTGGCGCTCGAACCTGGGGCCGTGGCAGCCGGTGATCGAGGACGGCCGGCTCTATGGGCGCGGCGGCGCCGATGACGGTTATGCGCTCTTCGCCGCGCTGTCGGCCATTGCCGCGCTGGATGCCGAGGGCGCGGCCCGGCCACGCTGCGTGGGAATCATCGAAACCTGCGAGGAAAGCGGCAGCTACGACCTGCCCGCCTACCTCGATGCGCTCGCCCCGCGCATGGGCGAGGTCGCCCTGGTGATCGCCCTGGATTCCGGCGCGGGCAACTACGACCAGCTCTGGGTGACGACGTCCCTGCGCGGCCTGGTGAACGGCACGCTCTCGGTAGAGATCCTCACCGAAGGCGTGCACTCCGGCGATGCCGGCGGCGTGGTGCCGTCTTCATTCCGCATCGCGCGGCAGCTGCTCGACCGCATCGACGATTCGCGCACCGGCGCGGTCAAGCCGGCGGCATTCGCCTGCGAAGTGCCTGCCGAACGCCTGCAGCAGGCGAAGCAGGCCGCGAACATCCTGGGAGATTCGATGTGGAAGCGGTTTCCGTGGGCCGGGTGCTGCGACGACCAGCAGGGCAGCTCGCGGCTCTTCGCGCAGCCGGTCACCAAGGATCCGGTGGAGCTCATCCTGAACCGCACGTGGCGCGCGGCGCTCGCCGTGACCGGCGCCGATGGCTTGCCTGCCCTCGAGTCGGCCGGCAACGTGCAGCGCCCTCGCACCGCGCTCAAGCTCTCCTTGCGCTTGCCGCCCCTCGTGGACGGCGCGCGCGCCGCGGCGGAGCTCACGAAGCTGCTTCAGGACGATCCGCCCTACAATGCCGTGGTGAAGTTCGAGGGCGGCTCCGGGGCCACGGGCTGGAACGCGCCGGCCTTCGCGCCCTGGCTCGCGCAGAGCCTCGATGCGGCTTCGGGCGAGCTCTTCGGCAAGCCTGCCGCGTACCTGGGCGAGGGCGGCACCATTCCCTTCATGGCGATGCTGGGCGAGAAGTTCGCCGACGCGCAGATGCTGGTGACCGGCGTGCTCGGCCCCAAATCGAACGCGCATGGGCCGAACGAGTTCATCGACATCGCCTACGCGAAGAAGATCTGCTCCGCTACTGCACGGGTGATCGCGTCGGTTCCTTAGGCCAGGGCATCGGCGTGAAATGCCTGATTCTCAATCCGCCGCAGTCGCCGCCGAAGCCTCGTTCCTCAGCAGCGCTACGCGTGAGGCATCCACGGGCCGGGCGAAGAAGTAGCCCTGCGCGCCATCGCAGCCGAGCGAGGCCACGACCTGCCGCTGCTCGTCGGTCTCGACGCCCTCGGCGATGACGCGCACGCCCATCACGCGCGCCATCGACGCCGCCGCCTGCACGATCGCGGCGCACTCGCGCTTCGAGGGGCACGAGCTCACCAGCGTGCGGTCGATCTTCACCACCTGCACCGGCAGCCCGCGCAGCAGCCCCAGCGAGGAGTAGCCGCTGCCGAAGTTGTCGATCGCGATCTCGATGCCCATCACCTTCAGCGCGCGCACCGTGCGATGCACCGCCTCGGAATCGGCGAGCAGCGTGGGCTCCTTGATCTCCACGCGCAGGTGGCGCGGCGCCACGCCATGCCGGTCGAGCAGGCGCTTCATCTCCTCCACCAGGTCGTGCTGCTGCACCTGGCGCGCCGAGAGGTTCACCGAAAGCTTGAGGTCCATCCCCTTCTGGTGCCACGAGCGCAGGTCGGCCAGGGCGCGATCGAGCACCCACACGCCGATCGCCGCCGCCGCCCCCGTCTCCTCGGCGAGCGGCATGAATTCGGCGGGAAGCACGACGCCGGTGGGACCCTCGCGCCAGCGAAGCAGCGCCTCGACCGCCGCGATGCGCCCGGTGGCGAAGTCGATCTCGGGCTGGTACTCGAGGAAGAACTCGTCGCGCTCGAGCGCGCCGCGCACGCGCTTTTCCTGCTCCATGCGCCGGGCCGAGAGCAGGTTCAGGTCCTCGGAGTAGAACTGGAAGTTGTTGCGCCCCCGCTCCTTGGCCTGGTACATGGCGACGTCGGCGTTCTTCACCAGCGCCTCCACGTCGAGGCCGTCCTCGGGGTAGCTCGCGATGCCGATGGAGCCCGACACCTCCGCCTCGCGCCAGTCGATGGTCACCGGGCGCTGCAGCAGGTCGAGCGCCTTCTGCGCCACGATCATCACTTCCTCGGGACCGCCATGCTCCTCGATGAGGATCACGAACTCGTCGCCCCCCAGGCGCGCCACGATGTCGCTCTGGCGAACCGCGGTGCCGAGGCGCTGCGCCATCGTCTTGAGCAGCGCGTCGCCCGCGGCGTGGCCCATCGAGTCGTTGACCTCCTTGAAGCGGTCCAGGTCGATGAAGAGCACCGAGAAGCGCGCATGGCGCCGCTTGGCCTTGGCCACCGCGCGCTCGAGCGACTCCATGAACATGGCGCGATTGGGCAGGCCGGTCAGCGGGTCGTGCATGGCCTTGCGCCGCATGTCCTCCTGCATGCGTTTCCTGTCGTCGATGTTGGCGAGCGCCACCAGCAGGCACAGCTGCCCCTCGTAGCGCACCGGCTGGGCCGAGAGCAACATCCAGGATTCGCGCCCGCCGACGTCCTTCAGGCGCACCTCCATGTTGCGCGCCGAGCCCGCGCGCGAGAACGCCTCGGAGACGGCCGCGCGGTGCTCGGCATCGACATAGAAGTCGGCGAGCGAGTGCGCGCGTGCGGAATCGACATGCAGGCCGAAGTGGGCGAGCGCGACCTCGTTGGCGTAGAGCAGGCGCTGCTCGGCGGTGCCCACGATGAGCAGCGGCAGCGGCGCGGCCTCGACCAGGTGGCGCAGCTGCGACTCGCTCTCGGCCAGGGTCTGCTGCAGGCGCTCGTTCTGCACCAGGAAGCGCCGGGAAAGGGTGATGGCACCGATCAGCAGCACCCCGGTGATGACGAGGATGCCCCCCACGAAGAGCGCCTCCGCGGTGCGCTGCATGTCGCCCAGGGTCTGGGAGAAGTCCTCCTCCAGCAGGTTGAGCGCACGATCGATGTTGTGGATCTCGCGTGCCACCGCCGTGGCGGCCGCGGGGGCGAGGGGCGCCTCGTTGCGCAAGCGGGCCGCGATGCGCTGCAGCGCCTCGACGTGCACGTCGCTGCGAATCCACAGGGAAAGCACGTATTCCATCGGCCCGAAAGTGCGGAAGCGCTGGTAGAGGTGCAGCAGGCCCTCGATCTCGCCGGGATGCACGCCGCCGGCGCGAAGGCCCCGGCGCACGGCTTCGATGTCGGGCTCCTCGCGCGTGAATTCGATGCGCGCGCTGCGATCGCCCTCGATCACGCGCATCGCGGCCTCGTAGGCCTCGAGATGCACCGGCGTGCCCTCGCGGGCGTAGAGCGTGAGGTGGAAGACCGCGTCCTTCTGCGCCTTGGCCCAGGCCGCCTCGGCGGCGACGAACGCTCGGCCCGAGGCGAGGATGTGGGAGCCGTACATCGTGATGCCCAGCAGCACCACGACGAGGCCCGCGAAAAGCCAGACGATCGCGGCCGGGCGCGCAGTCGCGGGCAGGAGGCGTGTAGCGAGCGGAGGGGCGGGCTCGCGATTCGTCATGGTCACAGCAGCCTGGCGAAAGACATGGGCAGATTGACAGGAAAACCCAGGGGCTGTTCGGGACAGGGGACGGGCGGCGCGAATTGGCCGAAAGACGCGCGCGCTTCGTAAGAACTACCGGTCCGGCAGCGGGTTAGACGCTAAAATCGTGACTTTTCTCACATCGAATTTCCATGGGCCTACTCTCCGCCAAGGCGATCCTTTCAGGCAAGGCGCCGGTCGACTCACCGGTGACTGTGCGAGGCTGGGTCCGCACGCGACGGGATTCGAAGGCCGGGCTCTCGTTCGTGCATGTGTCCGACGGTTCGAGCTTCCATCCCGTGCAGGTCGTGGCCCAGAGCTCGTTGCCCAATTACGCGGCCGAGGTGCAGAAGCTCACTGCGGGCTGCGCGGTCGAGGCCACCGGGACGATCGTGCCTTCGCCCGCCAAGGGGCAGCCCTTCGAGATGCAGGCAACCGAGGTGAAGGTGGTCGGCTGGGTGGACGATCCGGATACCTATCCCATCCAGCCCAAGCCGCACACGATGGAGTTCCTGCGCGAGGTGGCGCACCTGCGCCCGCGCACCAACGTGATCGGCGCGACCACGCGCGTGCGCCACACGCTGGCGATGGCGATCCATCGCTTCTTCACCGAGGACGGCTTCGTCTGGGTGAACACGCCCATCATCACGGCCTCCGACGCCGAGGGCGCGGGCGAGCTCTTCCGCGTCTCCACCCTGGACCTCGCGAACCTGCCGCGCACGCCCGAGGGCAGGATCGATTTCTCGCGCGATTTCTTCGGCAAGGAGGCCTTCCTCACCGTCTCCGGGCAGCTCAACGTCGAGACCTACTGCATGGCGCTGTCGAAGGTCTATACCTTCGGTCCCACGTTCCGCGCCGAGAACTCGAACACCAGCCGCCACCTGGCGGAGTTCTGGATGATCGAGCCCGAGATCGCCTTCGCGGACCTCGCCGACGACGCCACGCTCGCCGAGCGGCTGCTCAAGTACGTCTTCAGCGCCGTGCTGGCCGAGCGCCCCGACGACATGGCTTTCTTCGAGGAGCGCATCGAGAAGGGCGTGATCGCGAAGCTGCAGGGCATCGTCGACAAGCCCTTCGTGCGCATGGACTACACCGAGGCGATCCGCATCCTCGAAAACCTGAAGGGCCACAAGTTCGAGTATCCGGTGCAGTGGGGGATGGATTTGCAGAGCGAGCACGAGCGCTACCTCGCCGAGAAGCACGTGGGCGGACCGGTCATCCTCATGAACTATCCGAAGGAGATCAAGGCGTTCTACATGCGCCTGAACGACGACAACAGGACCGTGGCCGCCATGGACGTGCTGGCGCCCGGCATCGGCGAGATCATCGGCGGCTCGCAGCGCGAGGAGCGCCTGGAGGTCCTCGACGAGCGGATCATGGCCTTCGGGCTCGATCCGGCCTCGTACTCGTGGTACCGGGACCTCCGGCGCTACGGCACCGTGCCGCACGCGGGCTTCGGCCTGGGGTTCGAGCGAACCGTGGCTTACGTGACGGGGTTGTCGAACGTGCGGGACGTGATCCCGTTCCCCCGGACTCCCGGAAGCGCGCGCTACTGATTGTTACACCGGGGACAGACCCGCTTTCGCTCATTTTTTAGGCACTGCCTTTTTTCGCCATGGAGCTGGCGGGCGGCGTGATGCTGCTGCTGGGTTGGAAGACCTGGCTCGCGCCGCTGGTCTACCACCGCCCGGCCGGCGCAACGCTGAACTCCGCCGCCCTGGCAAGCGTCCCATGGCCATGAATACCGAGTACGCCCCGGTCGAGCCCTCGCGCGAGGAGGTCGACGCGTTGCCGGGCCCCACCCTGCTCGAGTTCGGCAGCCCGACCTGCGGGTGGTGCCGTGGCGCGCAGCCGCTCATCGCCGAGGCGCTCGCCGACCGCCCCGGCCTGCGCCACATCAAGATCGCCGACGCCAGCGGCCGCAGGCTGGGGCGTTCCTTCCGCGTGAAGCTCTGGCCCACGCTGGTGCTGGTCGAGCGCGGCGAGGAGCTGGCCCGGGTAGTGCGTCCCGGCTCGGCGGCCGAGGTCCGCCAGGTCCTCGACCGCCTTGGGGCGTCTTAACACCTCGTAGCAACTTCGCGGCGGGCCGCACGCTGCCGGTAGGTAAAATCGACGGATGAGCGCTGCCGCCCCGTCCCGCCCGCGTCGCTGGCCCTGGATCGTCGTCGTCCTGGTCGTGGCCGCTGCCTTGGGCGCCTGGTGGTGGATGGGCGGCGCCAAGTCGCAGGAAGCGCAAGCCAAGCGAGCCCCCGCGCCCACCGTGGTGGTCACTACCCGGGCCACCTCGAGCGACCTGCCTTTGCGCCTGGAAGCCAACGGCACGGTGACCGCCCTGCAATCGGTCGACCTGCGCTCGCAAGTGACGAGCACCGTGCGCGAGGTCCACATCCGCGAAGGCCAGAACGTGAAGGCGGGCGACCGGCTCGTGTCGCTGGATGCCCGGGCCGACGAGGCCAATATCCGCAAGGCCCAGGCGCAGGTGGAGAAGGACCGCGCCGACCTCGCGACCGCGCTGCGCAACCTCGAGCGCCAGCGCGAGCTCTTCGCGCAGAAATTCATCTCGCAGGCCGCCCTCGATGCCGTCCAGAACCAGGTCGATACGCTTCGCGGCCAGATGGCCGTCGACCAGGCCGCGCTCGAAGCCGCCCGGGTCGCGCGCGGATATGCCGAGATCCGGGCTCCCTTCGCGGGCCGCACGGGACTCATCGGCGTGCGCCCCGGAAGCCTGGTGCAGCCCGGCGCCACCGCCGCGCCGCTCGTGACGGTCACGCAGATCGACCCGATCGCGGTGTCCTTCACCCTTCCCGAGAAGGAGCTCGCCGGATTGCAGCGCGCGCTCGCCGCGGGTCCGGTCCCGGTCACGGTGGTGCCGCAGGCGGGCGGCGAGCCGCACCAGGGCCGCATCACCTTCGTCGACAACGCAGTCGAAAGCGCGACCGGCACCATCCGCGTGAAAGCCGAGTTTCCCAACCCGAAGGCGAGCCTCTGGCCCGGCATGTACGTGAGCGTGGCGCTCGCGCACAGCACGCTGGAGAAAGCCACGCTCGTGCCCGCGCAGGCGGTGCAGGTGGGGCCCGAGGATCGCTTCGTGTACGTGGTGGGCGAGGATCGCAAGGTCGCGCGGCGCAAGGTCACGCTGCGCCATCTCGATGCCGGGGTGGCCGCGGTTTCCGGCGTCGAGCCGGGCGCTCGTGTCGTCGTCGAGGGCGCGCAGAACCTGCGGCCGGGCGCCGTCGTGGCTGAAGCGTCGAGCGCGTCGGCGGGCGACGGCGCGAAGAAGGGGGGAAAGGCCAAATGACCCTCTCCCCGGCGCTCTCCCGACGGAGAGGGCAAAGATGAGCTTCACCGAAACCTTCATCCGCCGTCCCGTCATGACGGTGTTGCTCTCCGCCTCCTTCGTGGTGGCCGGCCTGCTCGCCTACGGCGACATCCCGATCGCGGCGCTGCCGAGGTTCGAGACGCCGACCATCACGGTGTATGCGCGGCTCGCCGGCGCGAGCCCGGAGACCATGGCCTCCTCGGTGGCGCTGCCGCTCGAGAAGGAGTTCGCCACCATCGCCGGGGTGGACGCGATCAGCTCGAGCTCGAGCACCGGGCGCACGCAGGTGACGCTGGAATTCCACGACGGGCGCGATATCGACGAGGCGGCCGTGGACGTGCAGGCGGCGCTGCTGCGCGCGCAGCGTGGCCTGCCCGAGGAGATGACCAGCCCGCCCTCGTATCGCAAGGTCAACCCGGGCGACGCGCCGATCATCTGGGTCTCCATCACGTCGCCATCGATGGCGCTCTCGGAGCTGAACGACCTCGCCGAGAACCTGATCGCGCCGTCCATCTCGACCCTGCCGGGCGTGGCCGAGATCGACGTGAACGGCCGGCAGAAATTCGCCGTGCGCGTGAAGGTGCGCCCCGATGCGCTCGCCGCCCGCAACCTCACGGTGGACGACGTAGCCAATGCCATCCGCACCGCCAACGCCAACACGCCGGTCGGCACCCTCGACGGCAAGCGCCAAACGCTCACCATCCAGGCCAACAAGCAGCTCACGCGCGCCGCGCAGTTCCGCCGCATCATCGTGTCCACCCTGGCCAACGGCGGCGTGGTCCGCCTCGAGGACGTGGCTGACGTCGAGGACAGCGTCGAATCGGTGAAGGCGGCCAGCTGGGCCGACGGCGAGCGCGCGATCACGCTGTCGGTGCGCCGGCAGCCCGACGCCAATACCGTGGAGACGGTCGCGCGCATCAAGGAGGCCCTGCCGCAGCTCACGGCGCAGATGCCGCAGTCGGTGAAGATCCAGATCCGCAACGACCGCTCGGTCTCGATCCTCCACGCCATCCACGACGTGAAGGTCACGCTCGCCATCACAGCGCTGCTGGTGATCCTGGTGATCTACCTCTTCCTGCGGCGCCCGTCGGCGACGATCATCCCGGCGCTTTCGCTGCCGATCTCGCTCATCGGCACGCTTGCGCTCATGAAGTGGCTGGACCTGAGCCTGAACAACGTCTCGCTACTCGGCATCACGCTCGCCGTGGGCCTGGTGGTGGACGACGCCATCGTCATGCTCGAGAACATCGTGCGCCACGTGGAGGACGGCATGGAACCCTTTGCCGCCGCCATCAGGGGCGCGCGCGAGGTTTCCTTCACCATCATCTCGATCTCGGTCTCGCTGGTGGCGGTCTTCATCCCGATCTTCTTCATGCCGGGGGTGATCGGCGGGCTCTTCCGCGAGTTCGCCATCGTGGTCTCGCTGGCCATCCTCGTCTCCGCCATCGTCTCGCTCACGCTGGTGCCGATGCTCGCGAGCCGCTTCCTCAAGCGCGAGAACCACGACGACCCGGTGCTGCGCCTCACCGCCTGGTTCGAGAGCTTCTACCAGTGGGGCATCGGCCGCTACGAGCGCGCGCTCGACTGGTGCCTGCGCCACCGCGGGAGCGTGCTCGGCGTGGCGATCGCGAGCCTGGTTGCGACGATCGGCCTCTTCGTCTGGATCCCGAAGGGCTTCTTCCCGACGGAGGACATCGGGCAGATCATCGTGCGCGCCGAGGCGGTGGAGGACATCTCGTTTCCCGCCATGTCGGAGACGCTGCTCAAGGTGGACCAGGTGGTGCGCGCCAATCCCGCCGTGGCCGGAGTGATCACCACCGCCGACGAGAGCAACACCGGGCGCATGTTCATCAACCTGGTGCCGCGCGACGAGCGCAAGGGCATCGAGCAGGTGCTGGAAAGCCTGCGGCGCGACGTGCGCGCCATCCCCGGCGTGAGCGTCTATTTCACGCCGCTGCAGAACCTGCGCATCGGCGGGCGCATCAGCAAGAGCCGCTACCAGTACGTGCTGAAGAGCGTGGGCGACCGCGACCTGCAGCAAAGCGCCGAGGCGCTGGCGGCCCTCATGCGCCAGGACCCGATCTTCCGCGACGTGACCAGCGACGCGCAGCTGCGCGGGCTGCAGGCGCAGCTCAACATCGATCGCGACAAGGCGAACTCGCTCGGCGTGCAGATCCAGGACATCCGCACGGCGCTGTACTCGACCTTCGGCGAGCGGCAGGTCTCGACGATCTTCACCTCATCGGATTCGTACCAGGTGATCCTGCAGGCCACCGACGCCGATCGCACCGACGAGTCCGCCTTCCGCAAGATCTTCCTGCGCGGCCACGGCGGGCAGCTGGTGCCGCTTTCCAGCATCGCGAGCGTCGAGCGGCGCGCGGGCCCGGTCGCGGTGAACCATGCGGGCCAGCTGCAGGCGATCACGGTGACGTTCAACCTCGCGCCCGGCGCCGCGCTGGGCGATGCCGCCAAGCGCATCGAGCGTTATCGCGCCGAGCTCGCCATGCCCGCGTCGATCCTCACGCAGTGGGCGGGCGACGCCGCCGCGTTCCAGAAGTCTCAGGGCAGCCAGGTATGGCTGCTGGTGAGCGCGCTGCTGGTGATCTACGTGCTGCTGGGCGTGCTCTACGAGAGCTACATCCACCCGATCACGATCCTGGCGGGCATCCCCTCGGCCGCCATCGGCGCGCTGCTCACGCTGTGGGCCTTCGGCATGGACCTGTCGATGATCGCGGTGATCGGCATCCTCCTGCTGATCGGCATCGTGAAGAAGAACGCGATCATGATGATCGACTTCGCGTTGAACGCCCAGCGCGAGCAAGGCATGGAGCCGCAGGAAGCGATCCGGCAGGCGTGCCTGCTGCGCTTCCGGCCGATCATGATGACGACGTTCGCGGCGCTGATGGGCGCGGTGCCCATCGCCGCGGGTTTGGGCGCGGGCGCCGAGCTTCGCCAGCCGCTCGGCCTCGCGGTGGTGGGAGGGCTGCTCTTCTCGCAGGTGATCACGCTCTTCATCACGCCGGTGATCTACCTCTACCTCGATCGTTATTCCGGCAAGGGGCCGATCACCCGGCCCGCCGCGAACCTCCAGCCCGCACCCAGCGGGGATTGATTGTCATCCGGTGGCGGCGAAGGGCGTTAAGAGTTATCCGAACGCACTTCCTTGAAAGCGCCGATTGCCGCCGATTGCGACGCCGATTTCCGCCGGTCAGGATAGGGAAGAGCTTGATCGGATTACCCGCACGATCATAGGGGCCGCCCAAAAGGTGAGCCGCACGCTGGGCTGCGGTTTCCTGGAGAAGGTCTACGAAAACGCGCTGTGCCTGGAGCTACGCCGCCGCGGCATCAAGGCCGAGCAGCAGGGCCCGGTGCACGTCCGTTATGAAGGTGAGATCGTAGGCGACTACGTCGCGGACATCCTTGTGGAAGCCAAGGTCATCGTCGAGCTGAAGGCGGTTCCGATGACCACGCAGATGCATCACATGCAATGCGTCAACTACTTGCGGGCAACAGGACTTCGGGTCGGCCTGCTGCTGAATTTCGGTGGCGCCTCGCTCAATGTCCGCCGTATCGTGAACAGATTCTGATCGGCGAAATCGGCGTCGCAATCGGCGGCAATCGGCGTTTTCAAAGACGTGCGCCCACCGCAGCCCCGACACTCCTTGCGAAGGCGTAGTCCAGCGCTCCGAAACGTTACTTCCTCTCGGACGGGATTGGCTGGGGCTCGGGCGGGCGGCGAGGGACGGCGCGCGTCGGCGCCGAGAGGAAGACGGGCGCGATGAGCGCCTCGTTCTCCACCACGTACTGCTCCATCGAGCTGGCGAGCTTTTCGCCGCAGTAGTCGTAGTGGTTCTTCACGTGCAGCTTGAGGCGCGACTCGGCGGCGATGCGGTCGCGCGTCGCCTCGTAGGTCGGAAGCAGCGACGGGTCGCTCCAGTGCGTGCCGATGCGTTGCACCAGCCCCGAGAGCCGGGCGGCGAGCTGCCTGAGCTTCGCGGATTTCTCGCCCGGCAGCGCCTTGAAGGCCTCGCTCGCGAAGCAGATCTCGAGCACCGCGCCGGCCTCGCTGAAGCGGAAGACGTTCGCCATCATCTGCGGCGGGGTCTGCAGCGCCGAAACGGGCATCGAAAGGCAGGCGAACGCCAGCGCCGCCCCGAGCCCCCGTTGGGAAACGCCTCGCCGGCGTTCAGGCATCATGAAAACATCCATCGACAAAGCATGCGCCATGGAACCAGATCTCGACAAGATCGAAAGGCTCATCCACCAGCTCCTGGTCGAGCTGGGCGAGGACCCCGGGCGCGAGGGCCTCGTGAGCACGCCCAGGCGTGTCGCCAGGGCCTTCTCCTTCCTCACGCAGGGCTATCGCGCTTCCACCGAGGCGGTGATCAACAAGGCGCTCTTCACGCAGGACACCGCGGGCATGGTGATCGTGAAGGACATCGAGGTCTACAGCCTGTGCGAGCACCACATGCTGCCCTTCTTCGGCCGCTGCCACATCGGCTACATCCCCGATGGCAAGGTCTTCGGCGTGAGCAAGCTCGCCCGCCTGGTGGACCTCTACGCGCGGCGGCTGCAGTTGCAGGAGCGCCTCACCGAGCAGATCTCGCGCGTGGTCATGGAGGAGGTGGGCGCCAAGGGCGTGGGGGTGATGATCGAGGCGCGGCACCTGTGCATGATGATGCGCGGGGTGGAGAAGCAGAACTCCACCATGGTGACCTCGTCGCTGCTGGGCGTCTTCCGCGACAACCTCGCCACGCGCGAGGAGTTCCTGAACCTGGTCGGGCGGCGCGCATGATCCTCGTCGGCATGCCCGACTCGCCCTACGTGCGCCGGGTGGCGGTGTCGATGAAGCTGTTGGGGCTGCCCTTCGAGCACCGGCAGGTCTCGGTCTTCCGCCACTTCGATCGCTTCAGCGCGATCAACCCTGTGGTTAAGGCGCCCAGCTTCGTGTGCGACGACGGCACGGTGCTCATGGACTCCACGCTCATCCTCGACTACCTCGAGCATTGCGTGGCGCCCGGCAACGGATTGATGCCGCCGGGCGGCGAGCCCCGCAAGGAGGCGCTTCGCCTCATAGGCCTCGCCATGGCCGCGTGCGAGAAGTGCGTGCAGCTGGTCTACGAGAAGGAGCAGCGCCCCGCCGACAAGCGCCACGAGCCCTGGCTCGCGCGCGCGACCGGCCAGGCTCGCGCGGCCTTCGACCTGCTCGAGAAGGCTGCGGCCGGCGCAAATCCCTGGCTGCAGGGCGAGCGCTTCATCGCCTCCGACGTGGCGGTCGCGTGCGCGTGGCGCTTCGGCCAGTACTACAACGCAGGGGAAGTGCCGGCGGCGAAGTACCCGGCGCTGGTGGCCTACTCCGCGCGCGCCGAGGCGTTGCCGGAGCTCGCCTCGACGCCCCTCGATTGACCGGCTTCTCGCGCAGCTTCCGCTTCTTCCTCTGGACGCGGCTCGCGGCCAACTCGGCGAACCAGGTGCTGCTGCTGGCCCTGGGCTGGCAGATCTACGACCTCACTTCGAGCGCCTGGGACCTGGGCCTCGTGGGCCTCTTCCAGTTCCTGCCGGCGCTGGTGCTCACGATTCCCTCGGGGCAGCTCGCCGATCGCGTCGATCGCCGCACGGTGGTCGGCGTGAGCCTCGCGCTGCAATGCGCGGTGGCTCTGGTGCTCGCCTGGGCCAGCGCCGCGGGCGTGGTGACGCGCGAGCTCATCTTCGGGCTGGGAGCGGTGCTCGGCGCCTCGCGTGCGTTGCAAGCGCCTGCGCAGCAGGCGATGGTGCCCACGCTCGTTTCCACGCCGGAGCTGCCGCGCGCGCTCGCCTCGAGCTCGGTGATGCTCAAGGTCGCCATCATCGGCGGGCCGGCGCTCGGCGGCTTCCTCTACGTTTTCGGCGCGTCGGTGGCCTACGGCTCGTGCGCGGCGATGCTGCTGGTCGCGCTGGGCCTGCTTTCGGTGGTGGAGCGGGTGCCGCGCCGCCCGGGCGAGCCGGTCACGCTCACCTCGCTCTTCGCGGGCTTCGTGTACATGTGGCGCCACCCGGTTGTGCTGGGCGCGATCTCGCTCGACCTCTTCGCGGTGCTGCTGGGCGGGGCCACGGCGCTGCTGCCGATGTTCGCGCGGGACGTGTTGTTCGTGGGGCCGGTCGGGCTCGGGTTCCTGCGCGCCGCACCCGCGGTGGGCGGGCTGCTCACGGCCGCCTGGCTCGCGCGCTCGCCGCTCGAGCGCGGCGTGGGGCGGATCATGTTCGCCTCGGTCGCGATCTACGGCGCGGCGATCCTGGTCTTCGGCTTCTCGGAGAGCTTCGCGCTTTCGCTCGCGGCGCTCGCCGTGAGCGGAGCGGCGGACATGGTGAGCGTGGTGATACGCCAGTCGCTCGTCCAGCTGGAGACACCCGACGACATGCGCGGGCGCGTGAGCGCGGTGAACGGCACCTTCATCCAGGCGAGCAACCAGCTGGGCGACTTCCGCGCGGGCGCCATGGCCGACTGGCTGGGCGCCGTGGGCTCGGTGTTCGCCGGCGCGGTGGGCACCCTGCTGGTGGTGGCGCTTTGGATGCGGCTATTTCCCGCGCTGGTGCGGCGGGAGCGGTTGGCAACCAGCGGGGAGTGAAATCGCGCTGCGGGGCGAACGCCGCATTTCACGCCGATGCGCGCCGAGGCCCCGCAGATGAAGGGCTACCAGGCTGTCCGTGCCTCCGCTCCAGGTCCTGAGTCGAGCAAGAAGCCCACGAATTGTCATCGGCGAGGCATCGGCGAGCATCGGCGTGAAATGCCTAGCCTGCGCGAGCCACCGTCGAAAGAATCTCGAACGACCGCAACCGGTCCTCGCCGCGGTAGGCATCGGACACCAGGATGAGCTCGTCGGCCTGCGTCGCATCGATGATCTTCTGCAACCCCTCGCGCACGCGATCGGGCCCGCCGACCACGAAAAGCGCCATGCGTGAAGCGACGGCATAGCGCTCGCGCTCGTTCCAGAGCTCGTCCATGTTGGCCACCGGCGGCTGCAGCGGCACGCGCTGCCCGCGCAGGATGCCCAGCGATCGCTGGTACATCGTGGTGGCGAGGTGCTCGGCGGTCTCGTCGTCCTGCGCGGCGAGCGCGGGCACGCCGACCATCACGTGCGGCCGGTCGAGGTGGCGCGAGGGCCGGAACTCCGCGCGGTAGATCGCCAGCGCCTGCAGGAGCTCATCGGGCGCGAAGTGCGAGGCGAAGGCGTAGGGGCGGCCGATCCTCGCGGCGAGATGGGCGCTGTAGAGGCTCGAGCCCAGGATCCAGATCGGCACGTCGATGCCCGCGCCCGGAATGGCCTTCACTGCCTGGCCCTCGCCGATCGGCGCGAGGTAGGCCTCGAGCTCCTGGATGAGGTAGCCGAAGTCCTGCTCGGGCCCCCCGCGCCGCAGCGCGCGCATCGTCTGCGGATCCGTGCCCGGAGCGCGCCCGAGCCCCAGGTCGATGCGGCCGGGATAGAGCGACTCGAGGGTTCCCACCTGCTCGGCGACGATGAACGGCGCATGGTTGGGCAGCATGATGCCGCCCGAGCCGATGCGGATGCTCGATGTCTGCCCGGCCAGGTACGCCATCAGCACGACCGTGGCCGAGCTCGCGATGCCTTCGAGGTTGTGATGCTCGGCCACCCAGTAGCGCTTGTATCCCCACCGCTCGGCGCATTTCGCGAGCTCGCGCGAAAGCTCCATCGCCGCCGGGATGCTGCCTCCCTCGGGATAGGTCACCAGGTCCAGCACGGACAGGGGCGTGTCTCGCAGTTTCTTCATCGGCGCGGGGCCCATATCGCATCCTCGCTGAAGCCCAGCTCGGCGAACTCGGCCGCCCGCAAGTGGGCCTCGTTGGTGGAGAAGAACTCGTCCAGCTGCGGCGGCTTGACGGCAGTGCCGGCAAGCATCGCGTGAACCTGTCCCCGATGGTGGACCTGGTGCTGGAAGAGGTGCGCCAGGATCCGGCGCACGCGGTCGGTCACGAGGCCCTGGGAGCGAAATGTGCGCACGGGATCGTCCAGCCGATCGTCGACGAGCGCCTGGCAATACGCTGTGAGGCGCCGGTCGCTTTCATGCTGGGCGGCGGAAAGCGCGGCGCATTCGGCAAAGGGCTCCTCGGGCTCGAAATGCCTGCCGGGATCCGCGTGCGGCGGCAAGCCGTCTCGGCTGCGCTCGAGCATCTCGATGTAGAACCAGTCGACGGTGAGGATGTGGTTCAGCGTCGCGCGTATCGAAGGGAAGAAGCTGGTGCGCTTCGCCGAGAATTCCTCCGGGGCGAGCGCGCAGCACGCCTTCAGCAGGCGATGGTTCGCCCACGCGTTGTTGTACGCCTCGGTGAGGAAGTGGTGGGAAAGGGTATGCATCACGAAAAACGGCAGCCGAGGCTGCCGTTCGCGGGTGCCGCTCGGAAATCGAAGCTTAGCCGATCGGGCGGATCGCCACGGCCTGCTTGCCCTTGGGGCCGTCCTTCACTTCGAATTCCACCTTCTGGTTCTCCTTGAGGGTCTTGAAGCCGCTGCCCTGGATCTCGGAGAAATGGGCGAAGAGGTCCTCCCCGCCGCCGTCGGGTTTGATGAAGCCGAAGCCCTTGGAGTCGTTGAACCACTTCACGGTACCGGTGCTCATTGCGTTTCCTTTACTTGGATATGTCCCGAACCCCCGGGACAAGGGCCAGCGAACCGAAGGAACCGCAAGACGGAACTGAAGTGGCACCGGGACGATCCCGGCTTACTGGGTTCACTGCTTACCGTACCTCTTCACTGCGAGCGCGATTATAACTGCCAACCCGCGCCTTGAAGTAGCGCCGGAGCGTCGCGATATTGCTGTTTGTCCCCCAACCAGACTACGGCTTCCATGGGCTTTCGACGTCTCTGCCGCTTCATGGCGGTAACAGTTTCCGCGGCCATCGCGACCTTCGCATGCGGACAGCGCGGAGGGGCGGAGTCGCGCGCCGTCACGCCGCGGGGGCCGCTGCAGGCCCAGGAGCAGGCGGTGGTGAAGCTCTTCGAGATCGCGGCTCCCTCGGTTACCTACATCACGACGCAGCAACTCGCGCGCCGCGGCTTCTTCATCGCGCAGTCGGAGAGCGCGGGCAGCGGCTTCGTGTGGGACGAACGCGGCCACGTGGTCACCAATTTCCACGTGGTGTCGGGGGCGAGCAAGGTGCAGGTGCAGCTCGACGCGGGCCGCACGTACGACGCGCGTGTCGTGGGCGGGGCGCCGGAATACGACCTCGCGGTGGTGAAGCTGGAGCAGATCCCTCCGGGCCTCAAGCCGATCGCATTGGGCACTTCCGGGGACCTGCGCATCGGCCAGACCGTCTATGCGATCGGCAACCCGTTCGGCATGGCCCGCACGCTCACGCAAGGCATCGTGAGCGCCCTCGATCGCCAGCTTCCGACGAGCGACGTGCGCGAAATCGCGGGCGTGATCCAGACCGATGCTGCGATCAATCCGGGCAATTCGGGCGGGCCGCTGCTCGATACGGCGGGGCGGCTGATCGGCGTGACGACCGCGATCCGTTCGCCGTCCGGGGCGAACACCGGCGTGGGATTGGCGATTCCCGTGGACCTGGTGAACCGGATCGTGCCGGCGCTCATCGCGCACGGCCGCGCGCCGCAGCCGGGCATCGGCATCGTTCCGTTCCATCCCGAGATCGTGGCGCGCGCCGGTGTGGTGGGCGTCGTGAGCGCGCGGATCGTGCCCGGCTCGCCCGCGGCCCAGGCGGGGCTCAAGCCCTTCGACCAGGCTTCGGGCAGCCTCGGCGACGTGATCGTCGCCGTGAACGGGCGCCCGGTGGAATCGCTGCCGGCCTTCGCCTCCGAGCTCGACCGCGTGGGCATCGGCCAGCTCGCCGAGCTCACGGTGGTGCGCGACGGCAAGGAGCGTCGCGTGCGTGTCAAGGTGATGGACCTGGGGCGCTGAGCTACTTCCGCTTCTTCGCCTGCTCCTCCTCGTAGGCCTTCAGGCGCGCGAGCCAGGAGGTCCAGTCGACCGGCTTGCCCTCGGCGAAGCGCTTCTCCAGGTTCGCCAGGACGTTGCCCCAGGCACGATCGAAGTACTTGTACGCGTCGTCCCACTGGCCGCCCTCGCCCCAGCCGATGTGCGTGAGGCGCACCTTCGACTTCGATTCACCCAGCGGCTCGAACCGCACGATGACCACGGTGCGCTGCCGCCGCGCATCCGGAAGGTGCGGCGGCGCGTTCCAGGTGAAGGACAACATGCGGTTTTCCTGCACGCCCAGAACACGCATGTCGTCGGCGCCCTTCATGCCGGCGGCGCCGTAGGGGTTCATGTGGATCGAAAAGCGCCCGTCGGGCCGGGGCTCGACGAAGGCTTCCGGCGCGAAGAAGGACTGGATGCCCTCGTTGGTGGTCCATGCCTTGAAGGCGGCCTCCACGGGCGCCGCCACCACGACCTCCTTGGCGAGGGCGCGCTCGTGCGCGAGGGCGGGTGCCGCAGCGAGCGGCGCAAGCGCCAGCGCGATGAGGATCGAAGGGGTGGCGTTCATTTGCGCGGTCCTTCGAGCGGCCAGTGCTGCGCCTTGCTGCGCGCGGGCAGCACGAACTCCAGGGCCCCGAACATCCAGTACATGAGGCGCGTGCCGAAAGCGGGACGGCCCTGCTCGACGATCGCCTTGAGCGTCTTCAGCATGAAGTCGCCGCCACGCTGCATCTCGGTGGCGGTCTTCGTTCCGAGCGGCAGGTCGTCGACGGTGAGGGTCACCTCGATGCCGCCCGCCACGGGCCTGAGCTCGTAGGTCACGATCGAGACCGGGTCGTCGTACTGCGTGAAGCGGTGCGTGTGCACGAACCGATGGGGGGGGTCGTACTCGAGGATGTCGCCGTCGACGATGGTGTGCCGGCCGCTCACGGTGCGCATCTGGATGCGCCCGCCACGCTTGAGTCCGGTGGTGGCCATCCGGGCGTTGAAGATCGCGCCCAGCGGACGCTCGAGGCTTGTGAGCTCCTCGAAGATGGCCTGCTGGGAACCGTCGATCACGATGCGGAAGACCGCCCGGCCCTTGCCGGCGACGGCTCCCTCGATGTTCGCTGCCTTATCCACGCGCCCCCCCCTTTTTCTTCCTGTCGATCGGAATCGCTGCGTTCTCGAGCCGGTACTTGAGCCGCGCCAGGCCGCCCGCCCAGTAGGCGCTGAATTCCGTGGTCCAGCGGTCGTAGATGAGATGGATCGGCACGGGATTGAAGTAGAGCAGCCGCTCGCGCCCGACCTTGTCCGAGATCACGAGGCTCGCCCCCTCCAGCAGGTCGATGTGCTTGAGCACCGCGACGCGGCCGATGTCGAAGAACTCGCAGACGCGATTCACGTTGCAGCCGGGCTCCTTCTTGAGCACGTCCAGGATGCGCCGGCGTGGCTCGCTCGCGAGCGCGGCGAAGACGGCGTCCATCGCATCGGGCTTCATATGTCACCAAACGGTGACATATCGCGCGGCTTGCGTCAACTCTTATCAAGGCCGCCGGCGCCTCGCCTAGAATCGCGGCATGCCTCGCGAAGCGGCCTCACGCCTCGTCCTCGACCTCTGAAGGAGCTGCCATGATCGATCCCGTCGCCCTCGCGAGCCGCCTCGTCGCCTTCGATACCGTGAACCCGCCGGGGCGCGAGCTGGAGTGCGCGCGCTACCTCGCCGACGCGCTGAAGGAGGAGCGCTTCGACACCCGCCTGGTGCCGATGGGAGAAGGGCGGGCGAGCCTGGTCGCGCGCCGCGGCCGCCAGCGCGCCGGCAAGCCGCTCGTCTTCACCGGCCACATCGACGTGGTGCCCCTGGGCACGCGCCCCTGGGCCTCCGATCCGTTCAGCGGCAAGGTGGCCGACGGCAAGCTTCACGGCCGCGGCTCGAGCGACATGAAGGCGGGAGTCGCGGCCTTCGTGGCTGCCGCCTGCGCCGAGGCGGCATCGGTCGAGGGCGATCAGGAGGTCGTGATGCTCATCACCGCGGGCGAGGAGACGGGATGCGAGGGCGCGTCCTCGATCGTGGCCGCCGGGCTGCAGGGTGCGGCCGGCGCGCTGGTGGTCTGCGAGCCCACGGCCAACGCCGTCTACGTGGGGCACAAGGGGGCCTTGTGGTTGAAGGCCGTCGCGACCGGCAAGACCGCCCACGGCTCGATGCCCGAGCAGGGAGACAACGCCGTGTACAGGGCCGCGCGCGCCGTGGGCCGGCTCGAATGCTTCGACTTCGGCTGCCCACGTCACCCGGTGCTCGGGGCGCCCACGTTGAACGTGGGCTCGTTCCATGGCGGGCTCAACATCAATTCGGTGCCCGACCGCGCCGAGATCCAGATCGACCTTCGCACCATTCCCGCCGTGGAGCACGCGCAACTGCAGCGACGCATCCGCGAGCAGATGGCCGAAGACCTGGGGCTCGAGACCTTGATCGACCTGCCCGGCATCTGGACGCCGCCGGAGGACCCCTGGGTCCGGCGGGTTCTCGGCATCGTCGCGCGCGCGACCGGCGAGGTCGCGAAGGTGGGAACGGCGACCTATTTCACCGACGCCTCCGTGCTGGTGCCCGCCCTGGACGGCGTGCCGACCCTGGTCCTGGGCCCGGGCGAGCCCACGCTTGCGCACCAGACCGACGAGTGGTGCAGCGTCGAGCGCATCCACCAGGCGGTGGCGATCTACCGGGGGATGATTCGCGACTGGGCCGAGGCCGAGCCTTCGGCGCGCGCGCCGGCCGCGCGCGCTGGGTGAGGGAAACCATTTTCACCCCGGAGACCACGGGAACCACAAGAAAACAAATGCTGAATGTTTCGTGGCTTCGTTCGACGCAGCCCGCAAACGACACCAGCCGTTGTCTCGTGGTCTCCGTGGCCTCTCTGTGGTCTGATCGCTCTACAGTGAAGGCGCGCGGCGATGTCGCGTGGCCCGCTCGAAAGCGGCCCCGATCGCGAGGATGCGGGCATCGCTGAACGCGGGCCCGAAGAAGGACATCCCCACCGGCGCCACGCCCTTGAAAGGCGGCGGGGGCACGATGAAGCCCGCCGGCACGGTGAGGTTCGGATACCCCGCCACCGCCGCGAGCCCCGCGGAACCACCGCGGCCGCTGTCGCCGGTGACCGGGTCCATGATCCACGGCGGGGACGTGGTGGGTGCGACGATCGCCTCGACCTTGTGTTTCTCGACGACCGCATCGATGCCCTGCTTGCGCGTCATCTCGCGGCAGGTCTCGAGCGCCTTCACGTACTCGGGCTCGGTGAGGGGGCCCTTTGCCTGGGCGCGCTCGAGCAGGTTCTGTCCGAAGAGCGGCATCATCCGCTCGCGGTGCTTCTCGTTGTATTCGATGAGCTGCGCGAGCGTTGCGGCCGGCGCGTCCTTGGCGTTCGCGACCAGCCAGGCGTTGAGGCCTGCCTTGAATTCGTAGAGCAGGACCTCGAGCTCGGCGGCGCCGAACTTGCCGAAGCCGGGAATCTCCACGTCCACCAGCTCGGCGCCGAGCTCGCGCAGCCGCGCGAGGGCGGCCTCCAAAAGCGCGTCGACCTTCTCGTTCACGGTGAAGTACTGGCGCGCAACGCCGATGCGAACCCCCTTGAGGTCCGCGAGGCCCAGGTGCCGGGTGAAGTCCATGTCGCGCGGCACGTTCGGCTGCGTGGTCGAGGGGTCCTCGCGGTCGGCGGCGGCCATCGCGTTCATGAGCAGCGCGCAATCCGCCACGCTCCTCGCCATCGGGCCGGCCGTGTCCTGGCTGTGCGCGATGGGAATGATGCCGGTGCGGCTCACCAGGCCGATCGACGGCTTGAAGCCCACGATGTTGTTGCAGGAGGAGGGCGAGACGATCGAGCCGTCGGTCTCGGTGCCGATTGCGGCTGCGCAGAGGTTCGCGGCCACCGCCACCGCCGAGCCCGAGCTCGACCCGCTGGGCGAGCGCTCCAGCGCATACGGGTTGCGCGTCTGCCCGCCGCGGCTGCTCCAGCCCGAGAGCGAGTTGGTGGAGCGGAAGTTGGCCCACTCGGAGAGGTTGGTCTTGCCGAGCAGCACCACGCCCGCATCACGCAGGCGCTTCAGCACCGGCGCGTCGGCCCTCGCGCGGCGCCCGTCGAGCACGAGGGAGCCGGCGGTCGTGCTCATGCGATCGCCGCTCGGGATGTTGTCCTTCACGAGGATGGGAATCCCGTGGAGGGGACCGCGCAGCCGCCCGGCCTTGCGCTCGCGATCGAGCGCCTCGGCGATGGCGAGCGCCTCGGGGTTGAGCTCGATCACCGCGCGCAGCTGTGGGCCGGCGCGGTCGAGGGCGGCGATGCGCGCGAGGTAGGCCTCGGCGAGCGACTTCGCCGTGGCCGTGCCTTCCTGCATCCGCCGCGCGAGCGAGGCGAGGCTCGCTTCCTCGAGCGTGAACTTGCTTGCGGGTTCGGAAGGCCCCGCCGCTTCGGCGGAGCTCACGGCGAGGGAGGCGAGGGTGCCTGCGGCGGTGGCCGCGAGGAAATCGCGGCGCGTCGGGTCATCGGGCTCGGACATGGCGAATATTCTATCGGGCTCGCCGCGGCTTCCTCGGCGTCGGCTTCCCGGCCCGCGCCGCGGCGCAGAGGCCGCGGAAATACGCATCGACCAGCGGCTCCGCGTAGGTGCGCAGCGGAAAGCTCTCCGGGTCGAGCACCCAGTTGGCGATGAGGCCGGAAACCAGCGACATCGCGCCCACCGCGGCCACGCGCGGGCGCACGCTCGCCGGCAGGTGGCCCGCGCGCACGCAGGCGCGGAATTCCGATTCCAGCGTCTTCAGGCACTGCTCCTGGCTCGCCACGTGCCGGTCGCGCACGCCCGCGGCGTCGCCCACGTATTCGCACTTGTGGTAAGCGATGTCGAAGATGCGTTGCATGCGCGCATCGCGGGCGGTGCGCAGCAGCACGTCGAGCGTGGCGCGCCGCAGCAGCTCGAGCCGGTCCGCCTCGCAGGCGCCGCCGCAGTGCTCGAGCATGCCCTCCACCGGCAGGGCCACGCGTTGCATCATGGCGTCGAAGAGCTCGGCCTTGTCCTTGAAGTGCCAGTAGATCGCGCCGCGCGTGACCTCGGCCACGCGCGCGACTTCCTCCAGGGATGCGTGCGCGACGCCCCTGGCGTGGAAGACCTCCTCGGCGGCATCGACGATGCGGTTGCGCGTCTCGAGCGCCTCCTGGCGGGTGCGACGGACCATCTGGCTGCGGCTCTCCCCGGTAACAACGCGTCATTGACATACATACGCGGTTGTATGTAAATTGTCGCCCTCGCGAGCCGTCCTGTAAAGAGAAAAAACCAAATGGCCAAGAGTCCCCGCCTGCCGCCCCTTTTTCCCATGGCGCTCGTCGCCCTCCTCGCCGCGGGCTGCGGCCCGAAGGAGGCGCCCCCGGGGCATGGCGGCGGCATGCCGCCGGCGGTGGTCGCGATCCACGAGGTGAGGGCGCGCTCGATCCCGGTCGAGTTCGAATACCCGGCGCAGACCGCCGGCTCGCGCGAGGTGGAAGTGCGGGCACGCGTGCCCGGCATCCTGCTCAAGCGCAATTTCGAGGAGGGCGCCGCCGTTCGCGCGGGCCAATCGCTCTTCACGCTCGACTCGGCCTCCTACGAGGCCGCGGTCGCGCGCGCGGAAGCCGACCTCGCCGCCGCCGAGGCCCGCGTTTCGGCGGCCTCGCGCAGCGCGCGGCGCATGAAGCCGCTCTACGAGGCGAAGGCCGCCTCGCAGAAGGACCTGGACGACGCCGTCTCCGCCGAGGAGATCGCCAACGCCGACGTGAAGGCGGCCCGAGCGCGCCTGGCCGAGGCGCGTCTCAACCTCGGCTATACCAGGGTCGAGGCGCCGGTCTCGGGAATCACCAGCCGGGCGTTGAAGAGCGAAGGCACGCTCGTGTCGGGGCCGGACGTGCTGCTCACCACCGTGAGCCAGCTCGATCCGATCTACGTGAATTTCGGCCTTTCCGAGTCGGAGCAATCGCGGCTGCGCCAGGACGCGGCTTCGGGAAAGCTGCACCTGCCCAAGGATGGTCGCTTCGAGGTGACGCTTCGCTTCGAGGATGGACGCGTGCACCCGCGCACCGGCCGGCTCGCCTTCACCGACGTGCGCGTGAACAATGCCACCGGGACTTCCGATGCGCGCGCCGAAATCGCCAACCCCAACGGAGAGATCCGCCCGGGCCAGTTCGTGCGCGCGATCCTCAAGGGCGCCTCGCGCCCGAACGCGCTCAGCGTGCCGCAACGCGCCGTGATGGAAGGACCCCAGGGCAAGATGGTCTATCTCCTCGGCCCCGGGAACAAGGCCGTGCCCACGCCGATCACGGTCGGCGAGTGGTCGGGCGGCGAATGGATCGTGACCTCGGGGCTCAAGGCGGGCGACAAGGTGATCAGCGACGGGCTGATGAAGGTCTTCCCCGGCGCGGCCGTGCAGGTGGGCGACCCCAATGCTTCGCCACCCGGCGCTCCGGGCGCGCCCGGCAAGTCCGCTCCGCCGGCCAAGGACGGCGCCCCCAAGACGTCTGCTTCCGGAGTCGAGCGGCGCCTCGCGTCCGCCCGGACGATCGCCCCGGCGTCCAAGGAGTAGACGATGTTCTCCCGCTTCTTCATCGACCGCCCGATCTTCGCGGCGGTGCTGTCGATCTTCATCGCGCTGGCCGGCGTGGCCGCCCTGCGCGTGCTGCCCGTCTCGCAGTACCCGGAGATCTCCCCGCCGGTCGTCACCGTCATGGCGATCTACCCGGGCGCCTCGGCGCAGGTGCTCGAGTCCACGGTGGCGGCGCCGCTCGAGAACGCCATCAACGGCGTCGAGGACATGCTCTACATGAGCTCGACCTCGGCGGCCAACGGCATGGTGCAGATCCAGGTCACGTTCAACATCGGCGCGGACATCGACAAGGCCGCGCTCAACGTGAACAACGTGGTGAAGCAGGTCGAGCCCAAGCTGCCGCTCGAGGTGCGCCGCCAGGGCGTCACGGTGCAGAAGGGCTCGTCGGCTTTCCTGCAGGTGCTGGCCTTCTACTCGCCCGACAACAGCCTGGGCGACATCTTCATCTCCAACTACGTGACGCTCAACATCCTCGACGAGGTGAAGCGCGTCCCCGGAACCACGCAGGTCCAGATCTTCGGCTCCAAGGATTACGCGATGCGCATCTGGGTGCGGCCCGACCGCCTCGCCCAGCTCAAGCTGACCCCCGGCGACATCGTGCGGGTGCTGAACGAGCAGAACGCGCAATTCGCGGCGGGCAAGGTGGGGGAGCCGCCGGCTCCGGGCGGCCAGGAGCTGGTCTACAACGTGACCACCAAGGGTCGCCTGTCGGAGGTCTCGGAGTTCGAGAACATCGTGGTGCGCGCCAACGGCGACGGCTCCCTGCTGAGGCTGAAGGACGTGGCGCGCGTGGAGCTCGCGGGCAAGGACTATTCCTTCATCGGCAAGTACAACGGCAAGCCCGCGATCCTGATGGGGGTCTTCCTGCAGCCGGGCGCCAACCAGATCGAGGTCGGCGATGCGGTGAAGAAGCGCCTGGCCGAGCTCTCCCAGCGCTTCCCCAAGGGCCTCGCCTACGTGGTGCCCTTCGATACCACCATGTTCGTGAAGGTGTCGATCCGGGAAGTGATCATCACGCTCGCCGAGGCGATGGCGCTCGTCTTCGTCGTGGTGTTCGTGTTCCTGCAGAACTGGCGCGCCACCCTGATCCCGTTCGCCACCGTACCGGTCGCGCTCTTCGGCACTTTCGCCGGGCTGCTGGCGCTCGGCTACTCCATCAACACGCTCACCCTTTTCGGCATGGTGCTCGCCATCGGCATCGTCGTGGACGACGCCATCGTCGTGATGGAGAACATCGAGCGCATCATGCGCGAGGAGGGCATCGAGGCGCGCGACGCCGCGATCAAGGCGATGAAGGAGGTCACGAGTCCCATCGTGGCGATCGTGCTGGTGCTCTGCGCGGTGTTCATCCCCATCGCCTTCCTGGGCGGCCTTACCGGCGAGCTCTATCGCCAGTTCGCGGTCACGATCTCGATCGCCGTGGTGATCTCGGGCCTCGTCGCGCTCACGCTCACGCCGGCGCTTTCGGTCACTCTGCTCAAGCAGGGCCATCGCGAGCCCGGGCGCTTCTTCGCGGCGTTCAACCGCTGGTTCGCCCGCACCACCGATCGCTACGAGAACGGCGTGGCGTGGATGATCCGCCGCGGCGGCATCGCGCTCGCGCTCTTCATCGGCATGGTGGCGATCACCGGGGTGCTCTGGAAGGCCACGCCGACCTCGCTCGTGCCCGACGAGGACCAGGGCTGGTACCTCTCGCTCGCCTTCCTGCCCGACGGCGCCACGCTCGAGCGCACCGACAAGGTGACCGACCAGGCCACCGCGGCTATCCTCTCCAACCCGCTCAACGAGCACGTGGTGTCCTTCACCGGCTTCGACTTCGCCGGCGGCTTCGTCTTCCGCGAGAACGCCTCGACCACCTTCGTGGTGCAGAAGCACTGGGACGAGCGCTCGGTGCCGGTCGGCGCATTGGTGGGCGAGTTCTTCGGCAAGACCGCGCACCTGAAGGAAGGTTTGCTGCTCGCCTTCCCGCCGCCGGCGATCTTCGGGCTGGGAACCACGGGCGGATTCGAATTCAACCTCCAGTACCGCGGCGACGGCGGGCCCAAGCGCATGGCGGAGGTGACGCAGCAGTTCATCGGCGCGGCCATGCAGAGCCCCAAGCTCGCCTTCGTGCAGACCTTCTGGCGCTCGAACGTGCCGCAGATCTACGTGGACGTGGACCGCGAGAAGGCGAAGAGCCTGGGCGTGCCGCTGGACGAGATCTTCAACACGCTCGCGGCCACGCTGGGCAGCTTCTACGTGAACGACTTCAACAAGTACGGGCGCACCTGGCAGGTGATCATGTCCGCGGAGCGCGAGTACCGCCGCCGCCCCGAGGACGTGGGGGCGGTGTACGTGCGCAGCGACAAGGGTGAGATGGTGCCGCTGCGATCGCTCGCGCGCATCGAGTACACCAACGGCCCGGGCACGCTCGAGCGCTTCAACAACCTGCCGTCGGTGAAGCTCATCGGCAACGGCAAGCCGGGAGTGAGCTCGGGGGAGGCGCTGGAGGAAGTCGAGCGCATCGCGCGCGAGGTGCTTCCCGCGGACTTCACGCTGGCATGGGGCGGGGCCTCTTTCCAGGAGAAAAGCTCGGGCGGCACCTCGCTGCTGGCGCTGGCGATGGGCGCGCTGATGGCGTTCCTCATCCTCGCCGCGCAGTACGAGCGCTGGTCGCTGCCGCTGTCGGTGATGATGGCGCTGCCCTTCGGGACCTTCGGCGCGCTCGCGGGCATCTGGGTGAGCAACCTGGTTCTCGCGCCGATGCTGCAGCGCGCGCCGCTTTCCAACGACGTGTATTTCCAGATCGGCCTGGTGACGCTGCTGGGGCTCGCCGCGAAGAACGCGATCCTGATCGTCGAGTACGCGCTGCTCAAGACCGAGGAGGGGTTGTCCTACTCTGCGGCGGCGCTGGAGGCGGCGCGTTTGCGCTTCCGCCCCATCCTCATGACCTCGCTCGCGTTCATCCTGGGCGTCTCGCCGCTCGCCTTCTCCTCGGGCGCGGGCGCCGGGGCGCGCATCTCCGTGGGCACCGGCGTCATGTTCGGCATGCTCGCGGCGACCTTCCTCGCCATCTTCTTCGTGCCCTACTTCTACAAGATGATCATGGAGCGCAAGTTCGGCGAGCCGCGATCGAGCGAGGAGCTCAAGCGCGAAGCCGCCCACAGCCGCGCGCTGCACTTGCGGCCCGCGAGCCACGGCGTGGTGCGGGGCGCGCAGCCGGAGGGCAGCGATGACTGAGCGCAAACCGGGGACGGACCCCAAACCAGGCAAACTCGAAAACCGGGGTCCGTCCCCCGACGAGGCCTGGCCAAAAGGCGCGCTGATCGGCCTCTTGTCCGCATTCCTCGTCGTCGGGTGCACCGTTGGTCCCGACTACAGGCGCCCCGAAGTCGAGCTTCCCGCGACCTACGGCGTGGCGCAGTCCACGGTGCCGGCACCGGAGCGCTGGTGGGTCGTCTTCATGGATCCCGCGCTCGACAAGCTGGTGGAAGAGGCGCTCGCCGCGAACCACGACCTGAAGGCCGCCGCCGAGCGTGTCGAGCAGGCGCGGGCACTGGTGGGTATTGCGCGCTCGGACATGTTCCCGGACGCGGGCATCGAAGCCGAGCGCTCGCGCAATCGCGCCTCCGAGCGCGGATCGTTCCCGTTGCCGCCCGAGGCCATCGAGACCAACACCTACCGGCTCGGCCTGCGTGCCTCGTGGGAGCTCGACTTCTGGGGCAAATTCCGCCGCGCGACCGAGGCGGCGCGCGCGGAGCTTGCGGCGAGCGAGGCGGGACGGGAAGCGATCCGCGCCTCGCTCGTGGGTGATGTCACGCGCGGCTACTTCGCGCTGCGCGCGCTCGACGGGCGCATCGAGGCGGTGACTCGCACGCTCACCGGGCGGCAGAAGGCCACCGAGCTGCAGAAGCTGCGCTTCGATGCGGGCATGGTCTCGGAACTCGAATACCGCCAGGTGGAGTCGGAGCAGCGCGTCACCGAATCGCTGCTGCCGCCACTGCGCCAGGCCGTCGTGCGGCAGGAAGGCGCGCTCGCGTTGCTGCTGGGTCGCGGCGCGCGCGCGGTGCTGGCCGCGTCCGTGGAGCGTGGCGTGCCGGCATTGCCCCTGGCGGTGGACGTGCCGGCGGGCCTGCCCTCGGACCTGCTGCTGCGCCGGCCCGACCTGCGCGAGGCGGAGGCCCGGCTGCACGCCGCCAACGCCCGTATCGGTGTCGCTCGCGCGGCGTATTTCCCGTCGATCACGCTGACCGGCTACTTCGGCGGCGAGAGCCAGTCGTTGTCGGACATCTTCTCCGGAGCCGCGCGCACCTGGAATGTCGCCGGCGGATTGCTGCAGCCGCTCTTCGCCTCGAGCGCCATCCGCGGCAACCACGAGCTCGCCAACGCGCGCACGCGCGAGGCCGAGCAGCTCTATCGCAAGGCGATCGCCAATGCCTTCCGCGAGGTGCGCGAGGCGATCCACGCGCAATCCAACGCGCGCGACGCGCTCGCCGCGCAGCAGGCGCGGGTGGATGCGCTCTCGCGCACCGTGGAGCTTGCCCGCCTGCGCTACGACAACGGCGCGGTGAGCCTCTTCGAGGTGCTCGAAGCCGAGCGCCAGCTGGTGCTGGCTCGCCTCGATTTCATCGATGCCGAGCGCGATCGGCGCACGGCCATCGTCGATCTCTACCTGGCTTTGGGCGCGTAAGGAGGCTGCGTCGCGGGCGGTAAGGCAAGTCTTTGAATACGCCGATTGCCGCCGATTGGGACGCCGATTCGCGCCGCTACCTGCGTTCAGCCTATCTCCGAGCTACCCGGCCACTTCTTTCGCCCGTGTTTCTGGCGTAAATCGGCGCGTTCCATCGGCGGCAATCGGCGTTTCCACAGATTTGCCTTTCCGCCAGCCACCCTGCGCGAAATGCGAGAATCCCCCGCCATGAAGCAAACCTGGGACGTCTTCTGCCGCGTCGTCGACAACCTCGGCGACGTGGGCGTGTCGTGGCGCTTGGCGAGGCAACTCGCGAAGGAGCACGACAAGCGCGTGCGCCTGTGGCTGGACGACCTCACCGTGCTCGCCAAGCTGCGCCCCGAAGCCGACGCCGCGCTCGACGCGCAGCAGGTCGAGGGCGTGGAAGTGCTGCGCCTGCGAGAGCTGCCGTTCGAGTCGCGCGGCGTGGCCGACGTGGTGGTCGAGACCTTCGGCTGTGACCCGCCCGAAGCCTACGTCGAGGCCATGGCCGCGTTGGACCGCAAGCCGCGCTGGATCAACCTCGAATACCTCAGCGCCGAGGACTGGGTCGAGGGCAGCCACGCGCTTCCGTCACCGAACCCGCGCCTGCCCCTGGTGAAGCACTTCTTCTTCCCCGGTTTCACGCCGAGGACCGGAGGGTTGTTGCGCGAGGCGGGACTGCTCGAGCGCCGGGACGAGTTCCAGGCCGATGCCGGCGCCCAGGCCGCCTTCTGGAAAGCCGTGGTTGGACGCGCCCCGCCCGAGAACGCGCTCAAGATGAGCCTTTTCACCTATGCGGATGCGCCGGTGGAGAGCCTCGCCCGCGCTTGCCTGCAGTATCCCGGACCGGTCTGGCTGGTCGCCCCGCAAGGCACCGCAGCGGCCGCCCTGCGCGACCGGCTCACCCCCGCGCACGACACCATCCGCCGCAATGACCATGACGGCGGCCGCCGGCGCGAGGTCGAGGTCTTCACCATCCCGTTCATGCCCCAGGACCAGTACGACCTGCTGCTCTGGGCCTGCGACATGAATTTCGTGCGCGGCGAGGACTCGTTCGTGCGGGCGCAGTGGGCGGCGCGCCCCTTCGCCTGGCACATCTATCCCACCGAGGACAACGCCCACTGGGTGAAGCTCGCCGCCTTCCT
>Ga0196977_1000024_pt1 | contig 138862 bp, 111 predicted proteins | sample S3v_1013CmetaG_FD_148634 | JGI IMG/M metagenome (GOLD analysis project Ga0196977, IMG submission 148634) | Soil microbial communities from Anza Borrego desert, Southern California, United States - S3+v_10-13C | ecosystem: Environmental > Terrestrial > Soil > Desert | place: USA: California...
ACGATGTTGACGACGTTCGCAGCGCCGGCTGCTTTCAGAAGCGGATGCGCGCGGCGGCAGAGATCGAAGACCGAGTCCATGTTCGTCTCGCGTACACGCGAATACTCTTCATCGTCGTAGTCGATCATCTTTTTGCGGATGTTCGTGCCGGCGTTGTTGATGAGAATGTCGAGGCGCTCGAGTCCCTCGAAGATCTTCTCCCGATCTTGCGTGACGTCGGCGGCGATGCCGCGCGCGCCGGGATGCGCGGCTTCCCACTCACGCAACTTCGTTTCGTCGCGCGCGACCCCGATCACGTTCGCGCCGAAACGCATGAGCTCTTCGGTGACGGCGAGGCCGATGCCGGCCGTCGCGCCGGTGACGAGTGCGGTTTTGCCGCGCAGGGTCCAGCGGTCGTTCATGGCGCGAGACCCCTCATCCGCGCTTCGCGCACCTTCTCCCCTCGCGGTAGGGAGAAGGCGACCCAATGTAGCCTTCTCCCCTCGGCGAGGGGAGAAGGTGCCGAAGGCGGATGAGGGGTGAGTCTCATGACGCCGCGATCTCTTCCTTCAACACGTCGCGAAGCTCGTGCGCGATGCGGCGGATCTTCGCGTCGTCCTCTCCTTCCACCATCACGCGCACGAGGTTCTCCGTTCCCGAGTAGCGCACCAGAATGCGTCCGCGGCCGTCGAGATCGCGCGTGGCCGCTTCGAGCGCGGTCTGATAGCGCGGCAATTTGTCGAGTGGCGGCTTCGACGCCACGCGCTCGTTCACGAGCAACTGCGGCATCGGCTCGAACGTGTGCAGTTTCGAGAACCGCTCTCCCATCGAACCGAGGATGTGGCCGAACACGAGCGCTGTGTGAATGCCGTCGCCGGTCGTGTGCACCGTGCGATCGATGATGTGTCCCGATTGCTCACCGCCGAGGATGGAGTCGCGTTGCAGCATCAGCTCGAGCACGTATTTGTCGCCGACGTTCGCGCGACAGAGCTCGATGCCGTCGGCGGCGAGTTGCTTCTCGAAGCCGAAGTTCGACATCACGGTCGTCACGACGCAATCGCCGCGCAGCCCGCCGCGCTCACGCAGGTGTTTGGCCCAGAGATAGATGATCTCGTCGCCGTCGCGGATCTTGCCCGCGTCGTCGGCGAAGATGGCGCGGTCCGCATCGCCGTCGAACGCCACGCCGTAATGCGCCTGCTGCTGCACGACCGCTTCCGCGAGCCGTTGCGGATGCATCGCCCCCGACTGTTCGTTGATGTTGCGGCCGTTCGGCGTGTCGTGAATGACTACCACTTCGGCACCGGCGCGGCGAAAGACTTCCGGCGCGATGCGATACGCGGCACCGTACCCGGTGTCGAGCACGACCTTCTTTCCCGCCAGCGCGTGCGGCGGCACACCGCCGATCAGAAAGCGCTCGTACTCTTCGATCAGTTCTTCATTCTCGGTGACCGGCGCCTCCGGGACCGTGACGTCGTCGCGGCGCAGTGCGCGGAGCTCGTCTTCGATCTCCTCCTCGATCGCATCCGGCAGCTTCATCCCGTCGTGGCCGAAGATCTTCACGCCGTTGTCCTCGAACGGATTGTGCGATGCGGAGATGGAGATGCTCGCAGCGGCGTCGGTCGTGCGGCACAGATACGCGATGCCCGGCGTCGGAATCACGCCGACCAGCACACCTTCGGCGCCGCCTGCGGTCATGCCCGCGACGAGAGCGCGCGCGATCTCCGGACCCGACTCGCGCGTGTCCATGCCCAGGAGGATGCGCGGGCGCGCGCCGCCGTTCTGCAGGCGATGCGCGAGCGCTTCGCCGAGCGCGTACATCGTGGCCGCGTCGAGCGGATACTGGTGCGCTTTCGCGCGAATGCCATCGGTGCCGAAGAGCTGTCTCATTGATCGTCCGGTTTGTCTGTCGTTGTGGTGGGCTCGACGGGCGGCGTGCCGGTCGTTCCGGAGGTATCGGTCGGCGCAGGCCCGACTTCGGCCAGCACCGGCACCGTGACCTGCGTCGTGAGCGGCCTGACGATCCGGACGAGCGGGTCGTCGGAAACGACGGGCGTGTTCTGGACGAACGTCGCCGTGCGGCCGGTCATGATAATGCGTTCCGTCGCGACCTCGGTGAGCTTGAGGACGTGCGACATCGGCCCTTCGATCAGCGCGCGATCGGGCTCCGCGACGGGCTGCCCGACCAAATATCCCTCCGGCGGATCGCCGTCGAGGAACGGCCGGATCGACACGGAGCTCTGCCCGAGCTTCTCGATCGAGAAGCGCACTTTGTTCGGCACGATGTCGAGCACTTCGATGTCTTCCGGCACGTTGATGTTCTTCGGGCGCAGCGTGATCACGACGTCGCCGGTGCCGGTGATCTTGCTCAGGTCCGCCGACGCTTCGAGGTTCTGCGATGCGAGCGAGCGCAGCGCCGACACGCGCCCTTCGACGCGCACGGCCACGCTGCTGCGAACGTCGGTCGTGATGACGACATCCGAGGGTAAGCCCACCAGCGACAGCGACGCCGTGGCCACGCGCTGCAGCTTCTGCTCGCGCCGAGGACCCGACACGATGAACCACAGCACGCACGCGAGCAGCAACGCCGCGAATTTCAATCCGAAGTTCTTCATGCGAATCGCTCCGCCAGCATGCGTGCGAGCGTCTCACGATCGACGTGCTCGTGCAGCGTCCCTTCCGTGGCCACCGACGTGGAGCCATTCTCTTCCGAGATCACGATCACGAATGCGTCGGACTCCTCGCTGAGGCCGATCGCCGCGCGATGCCGCGTCCCGTGTGCCAGCGTCGGATCGGGCGTCGACGTCAGCGGCAGGAACGCGTTCGCCGCGGCGATGCGATTGCCGCGCACGATCACCGCGCCGTCGTGCAGCGGTCCGTCGGGCGTGAAGATCGCCACCACCAGCTCGCTCGTCAGCACAGCGTCGACCGGCTTCGCGCCGTCTTCGTACATGCGCAGCGTCTGCCGCCCTTCGATCGCGATCAGCGCGCCGAGGCGTTTCGATGCGAGCACGTCGCAGGTGTCGAGGATGATGCCGTGCGGCAGTTGCACGTTGCGCGGCCGGAAGAACATCGACAGCGGATCGCCGACCATGCGCGCCAGCGCGCGGCGGATCTCCTGCTGGAACAGCACGATGATCGCGAACGGCAGGTAGAAGAGGATCTGTCGCGAGATCGCTTCGAGCGCGGGCAGATCGAATGCCCGCGCCACGAATGTCGTCGATCCGAGCAGCATCAGGCCGATCGAGATCTGCATCGCGCGCGTGCCGCGAATCAGCGCGAGGATGTAATAAATGATGAACGCGACGATGAGGATGTCGACGGCGTCGCGCCAGGTGAACGCGGGAGCGAACAGGTTCATCGCTTCGCCTCGATGGCGTCGAGCACCTTGAGGAAATCGACGGTCTCGCCGACGTCATGCACGCGCACGACCGCCGCGCCTCCACGATGCGCCGCTGCCACCGCGCCAAGACTGCCGGCCATCCGCACCGCGCCTCCTCGGCGACCGGTGAGATGTCCGATGAATCCTTTTCGCGATGCTCCGACCACCACCGGCGCAATGCGCGTGAAATCGTGGCAATGCGCGAGCAACTCGAGGTTGTGGTCGAAGGTCTTGCCGAAGCCGATGCCGGGATCGATCAGCACGTTGCTGGCGTCGACGCCCGCGGCCACCGCTTCATCGCGCCACGTTTCGAGCTCGCGCGAGACGTCGCGCACGACGTTGTCGTATTGCGGATTCTCCTGCATCGTGCGCGGCTCGCCGCGCATGTGCATGAGGATCACCGGCACGCCGCGCTGCGCGGCGAGCGGCCGCATCTCCGGATCGTGCCGCAGTGCGCTCACGTCGTTGATGATGTTCGCACCCGCGTCGAGTGCCGCCGCCGCCACCGAGGCTTTGCGCGTATCGATCGAGAGGCGTACGTCGCTGCGCGCGCGAATCCCTTCGATCACCGGCACGACGCGCTGCAGTTCCTCGTCCGAGGGAACCTCACTCGCGCCCGGCCGCGTCGACTCACCGCCGATGTCGATGATCGCCGCCCCTTCCTCGCGCATCCGCAACGCCGCCTCGATCGCTTTCCCGATGTCGAAGTGCACGCCACCGTCGGAGAAGGAGTCGGGGGTGACGTTGAGGATGCCCATCACGAGCATCAGACATCTCGTTCGCGCGTGATCCTGGCGCCCAGCGCGTTCAGGCGCTCGTCGATGCGCTCGTAGCCGCGGTCGATCTGATGCACGTTGTGAATCGTGCTCTCGCCTTTCGCGCAGAGCGCCGCGAGAAGCAACGCCATGCCGGCGCGGATGTCGGGGCTGGAGATCTCGGCACCGAGCAGGCGGCCGCCGCCGACGATGATGGCGCGGTGCGGATCACACAGGATGATCCGCGCGCCCATGCCGATCAGTTTGTCCGTGAAGAACAAACGCGACTCGAACATTTTCTCGAAGATCATCACCGTCCCCTCGGCCTGCGTGGCGATGATGATCATGATCGACAGCAGATCGGCGGGAAACAGCGGCCACGGACCGTCATCGATCTTCGGCACCGCCGCACCGATGTCGTAACGGACGCGCAGTTCCTGGTCCCGCGGCACGCGGATGTTGCGGCCTTCGACCTTGATCTCGACGCCGAGCTTTTCGAGCATGTGCCGCACCGCGTACATGTGCTCGGGCACGCCGTCCTCGATCAGCAGCTCGCTGCGCGTGACCGCGGCGAGGCCGATATACGAGCCCACTTCGATGTGATCGCTGTTGATGTAGAAGTCGCAGCCGTGCAGCGTCTCGACGCCGCTGATGCGTAGCGAGTTGGTGGCCATGCCCTCGATCTGCGCGCCCATCTGGTTGAGCATGTGACAGAGGTCCTGCACGTGCGGCTCTGCGGCGGCGTTATAGATCAGCGTTTCGCCTTCGGCGAGCACGGCCGCCATGATCGCGTTCTCGGTCGCGGTCACCGACGCCTCGTCGAGGAACATCTTCTTCCCTTTCAGCGCCCGCGCCTCCATCCGGTATTCGTGCGCCGAGACTTCGATCTGCGCGCCGAGGGCTTCGAGGGCCAGGAGGTGCGTGTCGACGCGGCGGCGGCCGATGGCGTCGCCGCCGGGCTTGGCAACCGACACGCGGCCGCAACGCGCGAGCAGTGGTCCGGCAAGGAGGATCGAAGCGCGGATCTTTGTGGAGAGCGCGATGTCGGGCGAACTGCTGATCTCGCCTTTCGCGTGAATGCGCACGACGTTCGGTTCCAGCCGCTCCACGCTCGCGCCGATGCCTTCCATGATCTGGAGCATCACGCGCACGTCCTGGATGTCGGGGAGGTTGCGCAGCACGACCACGTCATCCGTGAGCAGGCACGCGGCGAGGATCGGCAATGCCGCGTTCTTGTTGCCTCCGGGACGGATGGTGCCTTCGAGTCTGCGACCGCCTTCGACGATGAATCGTTCAGCCATTCGCGGCGCATTCTAGTGAAGAATTTCGGAGCAGGGTGGAACGTTTGTGTCGGTCCACTGACCGGGAGAGAAAGAGAGAATGGTTGATCGAGTCGCTGTACGTGTGTTCGTCGTCCTGTTGAGTCTGGTCGCGGCTGCTTCGCCTGCGAGGGCGGCATGTACGGGTCCGTCCATGTCGGAACTTTTTCCGGTACCGATGGGCCACGACGCGAATGAGTTCGCCGTCGGCGATCTCGACAATGATGGCGAAACCGACCTGGTCACCGTCAGCACGAGCGCCGGCACGATCAACGTCCGCCTCGGCAATGGCGACGGCACATTCGACAGCGCGCTCTCCTACAACGCGCCGAGCCCGGAGGACGTGGCAGTCGGCGACATCAATGGCGATGGTTTCGCGGACATCGTCGCGTCGAGCGAGCCAGGCACCAATGAGGAGTGCATCAGCTTCGGCGGCTGCGCCGGATTCAGCGTGCTGCTGAACGACGGCGACGGAACGTTCGGCACGGCAACGACGACGGTCGTGCCGTTCTCCTCGAGCATCGTCTCGGTGGATATCGCGAACTTTGCTCCGAATGATGGCCTTGAGGACGTGCTCATCGGCGCGCCGCCGATCATCAGCACCGATCCCGCGATCCACGTGTTTCATGGCGACGGCGATGGCGGATTCTCGGATCGCACCTCGTGGTCGGTCGATGGACAGGGCACCCTCTACGATGCCGAGGCGGCCAATATCAATGTTCCGAGCGGTGAAGTTTCGGACATCGTGGCGATTGTGGGGCCGGGTTCGACGTCCGACTTTCCGCGCGCGCTCATCTACAGCCACGGCGGTTCAGGTCTGCAGGCCAGCCGCCTTCTCGGTCCGTCGACGATTGATGATGGCGAGATCGCGACAGGAGATTTCAATCGCGACGGCTGGACGGACGTCATTGGGATGAGCCGCTCTTCGACGCAGTCGAACGTCATGATTTGGGTGCAGAACGCGTTTACCGGCAACGGCGGCGGCGCTTTCATCGGGCCTGCTACCGATCTCGCGATCGCGGATGCGGACGAAGACGGAGATCTCGACATGATGTTCACGCGGGCATCGGACGACTGGCTCGTGTGGAAGGTGAACGACCAAATGTTCGAAACGCCGGCGGTGGAAGGATCGTTCGACAGCACCTCCGCCATCACCACGCGCGTGATCGCCAACGACTTCAACCGCGACGGCCGGATGGACTTCCTATTCCTCGATACCGAGAGCGAAGTCGTGCGTCTCCTGTCGAACACGTGCACCGCGCGATACGCGGCCATCACGCTCAATTCGTCGCCGAATCCGTCGATCTTCGGCAGCGACGCGACGTTCACCGTGAGTGTGCAGCAGCGCGAGAACGCGCCGGTTCCGACCGGCAACGTCACGCTGTACGAAGGCTCGACCGTGCGCGGCACGGGCACGCTGAACGACGCCCGCAACGCGTTCATCACGATCTCGAACCTCAGTGTCGGCTCACACACGCTGCACGCGGTGTACGAAGGCAACGGCGAATTCGGCGCGCAGACGAGCGCCGAATATGTTCACACCGCGTCAGCGCCGCCATTCGGACCGCCGCCCAACGTGATCGCAACCGGCAACGGCGCGGCGAACGAGATCACCATCAACTGGACCGCCACGTCCGACACGATGAACTACGACGTGCTGCGCCGCGAGAACGGTGGCTGGAGCGTCATCGCCACGGTGGGCGGACCGCCCTACGTCGATTCGGACGTCGTGAACACATCCGCGTACTTTTACGCGGTACGCAGCCGCCGCAACAACTTCGAGCTGTCGGGCGAAAGCAACGTCGACGCCGCGACCACCGCCACGCTCGCGCTGCCCGGCGACAAGAAGATCCGTGCGACGGACATCACCACGACGCGATCGCTCATCAACTCCCTTCGCGTTGCCGTAGGCCTGAGTGCGTTCACGTACACCGAGTCATCTCTCACCGGCGTGCGAGTCAAAGCCATTCATTACACGGAGCTGCGCGACACGCTGAATCCCGCACGAACGCTGCTCGGCCTCGCGCCGGTGACGTTCCCGAACACAGTCGCGGCAGGACAGACGATCCAGCGGGCGGACATTCTGGCGATTCGAAACTCGATGCAGTGAACCAGTACCTCGGGTACCTCGGAGTACCTCTGTCGTTAGCACGTCAAGTTGACCGGTTTTTGTAGCAAGTGATCTGTCCCCCGGCTTGTCAGACCGGACACTTCACTTGCTAATTCGGGCGGTCACTTCACTTGCTTACGACAAAACGCAGTAGAAGCGCGACGCGGGCGCTTCTACTGCTGTTATCCTCAGGGCCATGATCGTGGCCCCGCTCAGCTCCGGTAGCGCAGGGAACGCGTACTGGTTCGAGAGCGACGGCACGGCCATCCTGGTCGACGCGGGACTGGGAACGCGCGAGACCAAAAAACGCCTCGAGGCCGTCGGCCGCGACATTCACACTCTCTCCGCGATCGTCCTCACGCACGAGCACTCCGATCACATCCACGGCGCGGAGCGCATCGCGCGCAAGTATCAGCTCCCCATCTATCTCACGCGCGGAACGCTGAACGCCTCACGCATCGATCCGGCGGAGACGAAGACAGTGCTCTTCGAGAACAACAGCCAGTTCACCATCGGCGAGTTGCAGGTGCACGCGCGCCGCACCATTCACGACGCCGTCGACCCCGCGTGCTTCGTCATCGAATCGCGCGACGGCACCCGGGTCGGCATCGCCAGCGATCTCGGCCACGTGAACGAGGAAGTCGTGCAGCACCTCAGCAAGTGCGACGGTCTCTTCTTCGAAGCGAATCACGATCTGGACATGCTGCGCACCGGCACGTATCCGTGGTCGCTGAAGCGCCGGATCATGTCGCGCTTCGGCCATCTCTCGAACGACGAGTCGATCAACGCCGTGCAGCGCCTCCTCGGTGCCGAGCTCAAGACGCTCTGCATGATCCATCTCTCGCAGAAGAACAATCACGAGTCGATCGTGCGCGACATGTGCACGCGCCTGCTGCGCCGTACCGGCGCGAGCATCGACTTCGCGATCGCGCGGCAGTTCGAGCCCACCGGCGTGTTCGACGTCGCACGACGCCGCCCGCGGGTACCGCCACCGGGACAGCTGTCGCTGTTCTGACGGTCGTACCTCGGAGTACCTCGGGTACCTCGGAGTACCTCGGAGGGGTAACCTGCCACCCGAGGTAACCCGAGGTACTCGGAGGTACTCCGAGGTACTCCGAGGTACTCCAAGGTACCCGAGGAACCCGAGGAACCCGAGGAACCCGAGGAACCCGAGGAACCCGAGGAACCCAAGGTACCCGAGGAACCCGAGGAACCCGAGGAACCCGAGGAACCCGAGGAACCGTTTTATCATCCCCCCATGAAAGCGACCGTGACCGTTGAGCTGAAGCCCTCCGTCCTCGACCCGCAGGGCAAAGCCATCGAGCATTCCCTCAGCTCGCTCGGATTTGCGGGCGTGGAAGATGTTCGCGTCGGCAAGCTGTTTCGGATCACGCTTGCGGATGGGCAGACACGAGAGGGCGTTGAAGCACAACTCCGGCAGATGTGTGAGCGGCTCCTCGCGAACACTGTCGTCGAGAAGTTTTCATACACTCTGGACGAGTAGCGCCGCGCTGCTCATCGCGGCGTGCATCTCCGCGCAGCCCGCATCCGATCCTGACGTCCTCACCAGCGTTTCCGGCGGCCGAAGAGTCGTCAAGCGCTGGTCGTTGCCCGGCGATCCGCGCGGCCTCGCCATCGGCGCCGACGGGACGATCTACGCCGGACTGGCCGAGCCACAGACGCTCATCGCGGTCGATCCGAAAACAGGCGCCGTGAAGCAGCGGCTCGTGCTCGACTCCGCCGAGATCGCGTCGACGAAAGAGCTCGTGACGATGCGCACCAATCCCGAGCGCACGCGCCTCTACATCGCCAACGGCAGCGACGAGAGCGCGATGATCCTCAGCATCCCGCAGCTGGCCGTGTTGCGCGAGATCACGATGGAAGGCGAAGTCATTCGCGATGTCATCCCCGATCCCCGAGGCCGCTACATTTACATCCTCGGCCGGCGCATTCACGTCTTCGACAGCGAAGGTGACCGGGAACTGCGCACGCTGCCGGTCGACGCGCCGATGGCCATCGCCGCCAGCGCCAACGGCGCGCTGCTCGCCGCGATCGCGACCGAAGATTTCGGCAGCACGAAAGCGACCGTGGTGGTGATGTTCGACACGACGAACTTCGCCGAGCTCGCGCGCGATCCGCTGCAGACCGAGAAGACCATCGAGGCCGCGATGTTCGCTGCCGGTGATCGCTCGATCATCGCCTTCGCTCGCAACGATCTCTTCGAGAAGCGCGTGACGGCGCGGCCGACGCGCATCACGCAGTCCGGCAGCGCGACGAATGCGATGCGCGTGCAGATCGGCGACCTGGTGAACAGCACGCACGTCTGCCTCCCGAACGGCAGCGGTCCGCAGGTGGCCACGCTCACCAGCACCGACGCGCAGCTCGTGTACGCGGAGCGCCGCTGCAACGCGAGCGGCACGTTCTCCGGCTCGAATCGCGCCGTCATCCCCGCATCGCTTTACAACGTGAACGCGTATGCGATCGCGTACGACAAGCTGTCGAACACGATCGTGGCCACGGATCGTGACGGCTTCCTCACTATTTACACCGTGCCGCGGCCGGTCCTGACAAACTAAGATTCGCACATGAAATTCGGCGTCGTCGTCCTGCCCGGCTCGAATTGCGATCACGATGCAATGCACGTCGCCAAAGACGTCCTCGGCGCCGACGCCGAGCTGCTCTGGCACAAGGACACGGACCTCAAAGGCGCCGATTGCGTGATCATCCCCGGCGGGTTCGCGTACGGCGATTACCTGCGCGCCGGCGCGCTCGCGAAGTTCGCGCCGATCATGACCGCCATCCGCCGCCACGCCGATGCCGGCGGTTTCGTCCTCGGCATCTGCAACGGGTTTCAGGTGCTGACCGAAGTGGGACTGCTGCCCGGTGCACTGATGCGCAATCAACATCTGCGCTTCCTCAGCCGCGACGTGCATCTGCGGACCGAGCAGACGGATACGCCGTTCACTTCGGCGCTCACGAGCGGCCAGGTGTTTCGCGCGCCGATCGCGCACGGCGAAGGCAACTACTACGCCGAGGAGGAGACGCTCGATGAGCTGGAGCGGAACCGCCAGGTGATCTTCCGCTACTGCGACGAGGAAGGACGGCTGACCACGGCGGCGAACCCGAACGGCTCCGCGCGCAACATCGCCGGCATCTGCAACCGCGGCCGCAACGTCCTCGGCCTCATGCCGCATCCCGAACGCTGCGCCGAATCGATCCTCGGCAACGCCGACGGCCTGCTGATCTTCAAGTCGATCGCCGAGTCGCACGTGGGCGTGTAGCCATGCGGCGCGTATGCGTGGCCGCCCTGCTTCTCCTCACCGCCTGCAGCACTGCGCCCGCGATCGCACCGGCAATCGCACCCGCGGATCTCCTCATCATCGCCGAGCGGATGCTCGACGTGCGCACCGGGCAATACGTGCGCGATCGCGTCGTGATCGTGCGCGACGGAAAGATCGCCGCGATCGAGGACGCGTCGCGCGCCGCCGGCATCGTGGCGAAAGATCGCTTCGTCCTGCCGAAGAATACGACGTTGCTTCCGGGACTCGTCGACGCGCACGTGCACCTCGCATGGAACGGCGCGAAAAACGAAGAGGCGGCGCGCCTCACGCTCATGGCCGGCTTCACCACCGTGAGGAATCCCGGTGCGTCCGGCAACGCGGACGTCGAACTGCGCGACGCGATCGAAGCGGGGCGCCTTCCCGGCCCGCGCATGGCCATTGCGCGGACTGGCATCGGCGCGAAAGGCGGCGTGTGCGAAGCGACGTTCGGAGAAGCGGGCGTCGAGACCGCGGACGAAGCGCGCGAGCGCGTGCGCAAGTTGATCGGCGAAGGCGCGGACTTCATCAAGATCTGCACGGGAGGTGGCGTGATCGGGCGCGCACCGGACGCGGAGAAGACCGAGCTGACACCGGAAGCGATCGCCGCGATCGTCGATGAAGCGCATCGCGCGCAACGCCACGTCGCCGCGCACGCGCAAGGACCCGCCGCGATTCGCGCGGCCGTGAACGGAGGCGTCGACTCGATCGAGCACGGCGGCCTGATCGACGAGGAAGCGGCCCGGCTGATGGCGTCGAAGCGCGTGTCGCTCGTCCCGACGCTGGCGCGCCTGCAGAACGCGGCGTTGCGCGCGGACACGATCGCGCGCGTGAAACGCGCACGCGAGCTCGGAGTACCGATCGTGTTCGGCACCGACGGCGGAGTCCTGCCGCACGGCCAGAACGCAAAGGAGTTCGAGACGATGCTCGCGATCGGGATGACGCCGGCCGAAGCGATCCGCGCCGCCACGATCGACGCGGCAAAGCTCATCGGCTGGCAGGATCGCGTCGGGAGTATCGAACCCGGCTTCTTCGCCGATTTCGTGGTCGTGAGCGACAACGCGCCGGCGCCGATGTATGTGAGTGCGGTCGTGTCGCGCGGCCAGGTCGTGCGCAACGATTTCGCGGTGCACTAGGAAGCGGAGCGCCGGCGTTCCGACGATCAACGTCAGCGGCATCGGCTTCTCCGCCGGTCCAAACGGCAGCTCGGGGGTGAATCCGAGTTTCCCACCCTCGTACGTCCACGCGCCGTCGCTGCACTGCGACGTCGGAACAAACGGCTCGCCTCGCAGGATTCGCATTGCGTTCGCGGTGCCCTCGCGTTCGGCAACGCTGCGAAACGCGCGTTGCCAGATGGTGCTGAGGTTCGGCGTGGCGATCCGGCCGATCACGTTCCAGCGCGGAATCGATTCGAATCGCTCGCGCATGATCGCCTCCGTGTCGGTGCCGCAGGCCTTGATCGCTGCGATCTCCTCGGCGGTCTCGCGCTGCCTGCGTGTCATGTCGACGATCGACCAGCGGGTGTACGGCTTCCCGATCGTCGCCTTCCAGCTTTTCGTTTCGTCTTCGCCGTGACGCCACATCGTCCACGTGTCGTACTGAAATGAGCCCATGAACAGGCGGCGGTGATCGACCGCACGCAGCTCGGCGAGCCACGGCACATCGGCCATCGGCAGCTTCCACGCGGCAGCGTTCACCATCCTCACGATCGCCAACCCGATGAGCTGCGAGATCAGTTCCGGCCGCGGCTCGAGGCTCCGCGCCAGACGCGCCGTAGCGTGCAGGTCGTCCCACGCGCGCGGGTCATCCGCGGCGCCGCGCATGTACGCGCGCGCAATCAGAAGCCTCGCGATCTGCATGTGCGCGAGCAGGTTCGGGATTGGCGCCGCGAACCCTTTCGAGACGTCGAGATCCCACACGAGGTCATGCTGCATGAGGTGATTACGCAACGCGTCGATCTGTGCGTCGTGCGACGCGAGGAACCCGCTCACTTCGGCCGGCGGCGGCTCGATGGCCCGCACCGCCCGCATCTGTTGCGCCATTGTGTACTCCGCCATCGCCGTTTTCACCGGAGTCGGCGAATGACCGCGTTTGACGAAGGTGATGTCGACCGCCGGCGCGAGCTCGGTCAGGCGGCGCGCGGCATCATTCGTCGCGCGTCGCGGCACGCGCGACTCCAGCGCTGCCAGCGTTCCCAGTCCGGACGGCCACTCCTCCTCGCCGGCGCGCTGCATTCCTCCGCTCCCGATCCCGTCCACGATCACCCAGGCGGCGACCAGAAGCACCAGACCGATCACGATCAGCATTCCGAGGATGCGCATGATTTTTCGACCCTATACAATCCCGCGCCATGGCTCAGGAAATCGACGCACTCTTGCAGGAAACCCGCGAGTTCCCTCCGTCGGACGCCTTCCGCCGCAACGCGAACATCAATGATGCATCGATCTGGGACAAAGCCGATGCCAATCGCGAGGCGTTCTGGGCCGGCTGGGCCGAACAGCTCGACTGGCAGACCAAATGGGATCGCGTTCTCGAATGGAACGCGCCCTACGCGAAATGGTTCGTCGGCGGGAAGCTCAACGCGTCGTACAACTGCCTCGATCGCCATCTCGCCACGCGTGGCGACAAGGTGGCGTTGCTCTGGGAAGGTGAGCCGGGCGAAGTCCGCCGCGTCACGTACCGCGAGCTGCACGCCGAGGTCTCGAAGTTCGCGAACGCGCTGAAAGCCCTCGGTATCAACACCGGCGATCGCGTGGCCATCTACATGCCGCTCATCGTCGAAGCGGTCGTGGCCATGCTCGCGTGCGCGCGCATTGGCGCCGTGCACTCCGTCGTCTTCGGTGGCTTCTCCGCGGATGCGCTCAAAGATCGCATTCACGATCAGGAAGCGAAGCTCGTCATCACGGCCACGAGCGGATATCGCCGCGGCAACATCGTCGCGCTGAAGAAAACCACCGACGCCGCGGTCGCCGAATGTCCGTCGATCGAGAAGGTCATCGTCGTGCGACGCCGCGATGAAGATGACGTGACCATGCAGGACGGGCGCGATCTCTGGTATCACGACGTGATGGCATCGGCCGACGCGTCGTGCGAGCCCACCTGGGTCGACTCCGAACACTTGCTCTACATCCTCTACACGTCCGGCAGCACTGGCAAACCAAAAGGGATCGTGCACACGACCGGCGGCTATCTCACCGGCTGCCTGGCCACCTGCAAATGGGTATTCGATTTCAAAGACGATGACGTTTACTGGTGCACGGCCGACATCGGCTGGGTGACCGGCCACTCCTACGTCGTGTACGGACCGCTCGCCGCGGGCGCGACGGTGATGATCTACGAAGGTGCGCCCGATTTCCCGAAGCAGGATCGCTATTGGGACATCATCGAGCGGCACAAGGTCTCGATCCTGTACACCGCGCCCACCGCGATCCGCGCGTTCATGAAGTGGGGCGAGCAACTCCCGCAGTCCCACGATCTCACCTCGCTGCGCCTCCTCGGCAGCGTCGGCGAGCCGATCAATCCCGAAGCGTGGATCTGGTATCACAAGAACATCGGCGGCGAACGATGCCCGGTCGTCGATACATGGTGGCAGACCGAGACGGGCGCAATCATGATCACGCCGCTGCCGGGTCTCGTCCCGACGAAGCCCGGCTCCGCGACGAAGCCATTCCCCGGAATCGACGCGCAGATCCTCGATGAGCGCGGCCAGCCGGTCGCAGTGGGTGGTGGTTATCTCGCCATCACCAGTCCGTGGCCGTCGATGCTGCGCGGCATCTGGGGGGATCCCGAGCGCTACGAGAAGCAGTACTGGTCGAAGTGGCCGGGCGTTTACTTCACCGGCGACGGCGCGAAGCGCGACCAGGACGGTTACTTCTGGCTGCTGGGCCGCGTGGACGACGTCATCAATGTCGCCGGACATCGCATCGGCACGATGGAGGTCGAATCCGCGCTCGTCGATCATCCCTCGATCGCCGAAGCGGCGGTGGTGGGCATCCATCACGAGATCAAAGGCACCGGCATCGCCGCGTTCGTGATCGTGAAGGAATCGAAGCGCGCGGAAGCGTTGAAGGACGCGGCGAAGTTCGAACAGGAACTGAAGGCGCATGTCGCCGAAAAAATCGGCGCGATCGCGCGGCCCGAAAAGATCATCGTCACCGTCGACCTCCCGAAGACGCGCTCCGGCAAGATCATGCGCCGCCTCCTCCGCGACATCGCCGAAGGCCGTGCCCTCGGCGACGTCACCACGCTCGCCGACCCGACGGTCGTCGCCACGCTGAAGGAAAAGTACGAGGAGGAGAGCTGACCTCTGGAGCGACGGGCTCTCAGCCCGTCGAGCACTCGCGGAAGTCGACGGGCTGAGAGCCCGTCGATCCAGATTCACTGTATGACGCAATGAAAAAAACCGCCCTCATCACCGGTGGCGCGCGCGGCATCGGACGCGTCACGGCCATGCGCCTGCTCATGGACGGCTGGACGGTCGCGTTCACCTACAGCCAATCAAAGGACGCGGCGCTTGCGTTTGAAGTCGAGTCGAAAGGCAACGCCGCGGCGTTCGAAGCGGACGTCCGTGACGGGGCCGCAAACCGTCGCGTCGCGGAGCAGGTGGTCTCGCGCTTCGGCACGATCGACGCGCTGGTCAACAACGCCGGCGTGCGACGCGATGCGCTGCTGTACAACATGTCGCCCGAACAATGGAACGACGTGCTCGACACGAACCTGCACGGCGCGTGGTCGATGACCAAAGCGGTGCTGCCCGAGATGCTGCAGCAGCGCCGCGGCGCGATCGTGAACGTCGCCTCCCTCTCCGGCTTGCACGGCGTTGTTGGCCAGACGAACTACTCGGCCGCGAAAGGCGCGCTCATCGCGATGACGCGATCGCTGTCCCGTGAAGTCGCACGCAGCGGCATTCGCGTGAACTGCGTCGCGCCGGGCCTGGTCGAGACGGACATGATCGCGGAGCTGGATGCCGAAGTGAAGCGGGAGATGATCCGGCAGATCCCGATGCGGAGGGCGGTGCGCGCCGACGAAGTGGCCGCGGCGATCGCGTTCCTCCTGTCCGACGATGCCAGCGGAATTACGGGACAGGTGCTGGCGATTGATGGCGGGGCAAGCGCATAGCGCCATGGATTTCTCCGTCGTCATCCCCACACACGACCGCCTGGACATGCTCGTGCGCGTGCTCGACGCGCTCGACGCGCAGGTCGACGCGCCTTCGTTCGAGACGATCGTCATCAACGACGGCTCTCGCGATGACACCGATCGCGTGATGTCACAGCGCAAAAGCATCACCTTCCGCACGCAGCCGAACGGCGGACCGGGGCGCGCACGGAATCATGGCGTGACGCTGGCGCGCGGACGTTACGTCGTCTTCATCGGCGATGACACCGTACCGGAGCCGCGCTTCCTCGCCGAGCATGCGCGCGTGCATGCCGAAGCGAACGATGATCCGCTCGTGGCGTGTCTCGGCTACACCGGCTGGCCCGACAGCGAGCGCGTGACGGCGTTCATGGACTACATCAACGATTACGGCCTGCAGTTCGGTTACAAGCTGATCGAACACGGACAGGTCGTTCCGTACAACTTTTTCTACACGTCCAACATCTCCATCGATCGCGAGCTGCTGCTCGCGCATCCGTTCGACACGACCTTCCCGTCAGCGGCGTGGGAGGACATCGAGCTCGCGTACCGGCTCGATGCGAAGGGATTGAAGATCCGCTACAACGCACACGCGGTGACGCGGCACTATCATCGGATGGACGTCGACTCGTTCGCGCGGCGACAGTACACGGTCGGCAAATCGGGCGCGATCTTCTATCAGAAGCATCCCGAGCTCGGTCACTTCCTCGGCGTGCACGAGCTGGAGACGCGCGCGCTCGCCGACGAATCGCAGCTCGCGAAACTGCGCCGCCAGGCGCGCCTCGGCGAGCGCTTCCGGCTGCTCGCGCGCAGACAGGTCTTCGAGACGCTGATGCGCGAGCATTACCTGCGCGGCCTCAAGGATGGACTGGCCACTTCGGAAGTCCCTCGGAGTGCCTCGGGGTACCTCGGAGTACCTCGGTGAGCGCCCGGTCCCTGTTCGTCACGTTCGAAGGCCCGGAGGGGTCGGGCAAATCGACCCAGCAGCAACGCCTCGCGGCGCACCTGCGCGAGCGCGGGTGCACGGTCGTGATTACGAAAGAACCTGGAGGCACGCCGCTCGCCGATCGCATCCGCGCGATCGTCCTCGACAGCGCGAACGTCATCGACCCGATCGCGGAGGTATTTCTCTTCGCGGCCTCGCGCCGGCAACACACGAAGGAAGTGATTGAGCCGGCGCTCGCCCGCGGTGAGGTCGTCTTGTGCGATCGCTACGCCGATTCGACGCTCGCGTATCAGGGTTTCGGGCGCCTGATCGATCTCGATCGTCTGCGTGCGCTGAACGATTGGGCCACCGACTCGTTGAAGCCACACTTGACGCTGCTCTTCGATCTTCCGGAGGAGCTCGGCCTCCGCCGCGCGAACTCGCGCAACGCGGGCGCGCCGCAGGACGAAGGGCGCTTCGAGCTCGAGGATCTCCGCTTTCATCGTCGCGTGCGCGAGGGGTATCTCGCGCTCGCCGCGGCAGAGCCAAAGCGTTTCGCGATCATCGACGCGAACGGTACGATCGATGAAGTCTTCGCGCGCACGCTCGACGCGCTGCGCGAACGCGCGCCGCAACTCCTCTCATGACCACGACCACTTCACTGATTCTCGATACAGCGCGACGCGGCGAGCTGCATCACGCCATCATCCTGCATGGACCGACGCCGGGCTTGCTGCGCGATGTTTCCTTGCGCATCGCCAAGACGTTGAACTGCGTGAACGGCTCGACCGGCGACGACTGCCTGTCGTGTCAGCGCGTCGACCGGCGTACGCATCCCGACGTTCATTTCGTCGAGGCGGCCGCGGACAAGAAGATGATCTCGGTCGACCAGATCCGCGCTCTCGTCGAGGAAGCGACGATGCGTCCGTACGAGGGACGCACCAAAGTATTCGTCATCGATCCGGCGGACGGTCTCAGCCCGAGCGGCTCGAATTCGCTGCTCAAGACGCTCGAAGAACCGACGCGCGACACCGCGTTTCTGCTGCTGACGCGCGCTCCCGACCTGCTCCTGCCGACGATCCGTTCGCGATCGCAGCCGGTGTACATCAGCGACACGTCGCGCGCGCTCACCGGCCCGCGCGAAGCGACGCGCATCTCGCAAGTCGCGCTGCTCGATCACGGCGAGGAGCTCGCGGGCGACATTCTCGACCTGCTGCATCGTTACGCCACGCGCGGCGAGAGCGCAGCGCTGCTCGCGCTGGCCGCGATCGTCTCGAATCATGACGACGTCAAAGACGCCATCGCCCTCCTCGGCACCGTGCTGTGCGACGTCGTTGCGCTCGAGCCTCGTGAGTCGCTCGACCCGAAGAAGCTCGCTGAGATCCGCGAGCGCATCCCGGCGGAGAAGCTCCTCGCCGCCGCCGACACGTCCATGGCGGCCATCCGCTGGCTCGTCGTGAACGCCGATGCGCGCCTGCTCGTGGAAGGCATCGTCGCGCAACTCGTCTAAAACGCCGCCCGTCGCTCCAGATGGGGAGAACCCCCACAAAAGAACAGCCCCGCCGTTTCCGGCGGGGCTGAAGTTCTTACTGGACGGGGCGGGCGGAGCGCTCGGAGGTGAGGATTTAAGGTCGGTAAGGTTCAAGGAAGAATTCAAAAGCGGCTACTACTGAGGCAGGCTTTTACAACAGAAAGCGGTTCCCAGCCGCCCGTCCAGTAAATTCATCTCGGTTTTCAATGAGGCGCATTCTATCGCAGACCTTGTGAAAAGTTTCTCAAGTTAACTGACCTGTGACAACACGCTCATTTGTCAACAGATACGCGCCATTTACGGAATGTCGGAAAGCATAAAGCAAAACGGTCGTTCGGTCCAGCGATGTCATGGAGAACACCGGCTGAATGGTGATTCATTGCATCCGCTGCTCAGCGAAACCGTGGGTCCACGAGAGAAGGCATCGGCAGGAGAGACTTCGTGACCGACACGTGACCACCGAGGGTCTCCGCAGGCGTCCCGTTCACCAGCAACCGCACGCTCTTCGCCTCGGGGAAATTCGCCGTGACCGTCTGCACCAGCGAGTACACCGCCATCAGTTCCTGATGACTTCCCGTTCCCCACCCCTGCGTCAACGTGGGACCGCCGAGGTCGACGATCACTGTTCCGCCCGGCAGGAGATACGTGGCGCGCACGACCGTGTCGGCAGGATAGAGACGCAGAGCTACGGGCGTCGCCGGTCCTTGCAGCAGCTCGCGTACGACGACCGGCACCGCGGCGGCGGAGCTTTCCGGCAATGCGACGTTGCGCGTTTCGGCCGCGAGCAGCATCGCCGGCGATTCGTAGTACAGCCGCACCATGCGCATCGCGACTTTGTTCGCCGCGTTGAGATTCGCGGGCGTTTCCGGTTTGCGCTTACACGCGCCGGCGATCAACGAAAGCGCCGCCAGCGCCACGACGGCTCGCTTCATACAGTTGACGTCCACTGGAGCGACGGGCCGCTCCAGATGTCGCTCACGGTTCCGTCCTCGTAGCTGTCGTGGCGGGTGCCGTCGCCGTGGCTGGTGCTGGCGCGGCAGGCTGAATCAGACCGATGCGCGTTTCGTAATCGGTCTTGTACTTCTGCACCGCGCGCGTGAGCGCGTCCACCATCATGGTCTGGAACTCGTCGCTCTTCAGCTTCGTCTCTTCTTCGGGATTGCTGATGAAGCCGACTTCGACGAGCGCGGCCGGCATCGTCGCGCCGACCAGCACCTTGAACGGCGCCTGCTTCACGCCGCGATTCGCGACGGCCGTGGCCGCGTTCATCTCTTCCTGAATGGACTGCGCGAAGCGGCTCGACTCGGTGACATAGGCCTGATGCGCGAGGTCCCAGAGGATGAGATTCAGATCCGCCGTCGGATTCGGCGTCGAGGTCACGTTCTCCGTCTCCGCTGCTTTGCGCGCGAGCTCGTCCGACGCTTCGAGCGACAGGTAATACGTCTCCGATCCCTTCGCGTTTTTCACGGCTGCCGCATTGACGTGCACGGAGAGGAAGAGATCCGCTTTGTACTGATTCGCGAACGCCGTACGTTGATCGAGTGAAACGACGCTGTCGTCCTCGCGCGTCAGTACCACGCGCGCGCCGACTGTGCTCGCCAGCGCAGCGGCGAGCTTGCGCGCGATCGCGAGTGTCACGTCCTTCTCGAGCAATCCATTTGGCCCCACCGCGCCGACCTCACGTCCGCCGTGCCCGGGATCGATCACGATCGTGCGAATGCCCGGCGCTTCCTGCGGCGCGCTCGGTTTGAGCGGCACCGGCGTGCCCGGCGGGGGCGCGGCGCCTTTGCGGAAGTCGAGCACGATGCGCGGCGGATTCTCGAGGCGATACGCGTCGCCCACGATGTCGTTCGCGGTGAGTTGAATGCGCAGGTCGCCGCCCGCCAACGACACGCTCGCGATCGCCGGGTCTTCGTAACGCTCTTCCGTGAACGGCGCGCGAACCGGATTCTTGAAACGCACGACGTAGGCGGTCGGCTCTTTGACGATGGAGTATTCGGCCGGCGCGCTGAGCGCGATGACGATCTTGGAGATCCCCTGCACGTTCGCCACCGACACCTGTACCGAGATCGCATCGCGTTGCGCGGGCCGGAGCGCGAGCGTGTGCGTCGCCGCTTCCCACGCGACGTCCATCGACATCGCTTTCGCGAGAAAACCGTGGAAGAACTGCCACGGCACGAACGGCTTCCCTTCGATCGAGATCGGCGGTACCGGCATTTCGATGAGGTCGTCGCGCACGACGCCATAGCGGCTGTCGGGACCGAAGCCCGCCGTTACGCCGTTGACCGTGACTTTGAAGCCGCTGCTGTCGGGTGCGATCGTGCCGCCGAGGGCAGTGGCCACGTCGCCGGCTGCAACGTAGACCTGGCCGGATTGCTCGACGTACGTCACCGAAGCGGTGCTGGTCGGAGTCCGCAGCGTGGCCTGACCTGACGCTTGCGCGAGTGCGGCGGTGACGATGAGAGCGACGAGTGCACCGAGGGCGAGGAGACGTTTCATGGATGTTTGTGCGTGCAGGGCGCCGCGATTATCGCACGTGGTAGGCTCGGGGCCGATGACTCGCCCTGAGGTAAGACTGCTCGTCGCGCTGCTCATGCTCGCGCTCGCCGCGTGCAAGGAATCAGAGGACCAGAGCGTCTTCGCGATGAGCCGCGAGCCCGTCAGCGTGCGCGGCTGGATCCTGGACGTCAAAGACGCGAAGAAAGAAGAGATCGTCGACATGGAGATCCAGCGCCGCACCGCGCTGTTTCAGTCGACGTCGGTGTGGGTCGAGGAGACCGAATACGCGTCGGGCGGCATCGCCGAGAACGGCGCGTTCATCGTGCTCGACGTTCCGCCGAACAAAGCGACGCTCGGCTTCAACGCGCCTGGCGCCGAGACCGCGAAGCTGCTGCTCGAAGGCGTTCCCGGCACCGCGGACGTCTTCATCCCCGACGTGATCCTCGAGCCGAACGGCGCGACGGTCCGCGATCCGAAGCAGATCCTCGTGCGCGTCCCGTCGTCCGACGTCGACAAGCCAACGCGCTCGGACAAGACCGCCACCGTGGCCGGCCACATCGTCCCGATCATCAAGGCGCCCATTCGCGATTTCATGGACCGCCGGGAGTATCCGAATCCGGGCGGGTTCAGGCCTGTGGCCACGGTGCGGTGAATGCGTAGTCTTAGAGTCTCAGAGTCGCAGAGTCGCAGAGGGTCGGCCTCACACGATGCGCCTGAAGCAAACCCTCTGAGACTCTGAGACTCTGAGACTCTACGACTCTAAGCCTCTAAGCCTGGCCGTTCACGATCTCGCAGAACTTCCCGAGATCGATGTTCCCGCCCGACACCACCGCCACCACCGGCCCCTCGGATTCGCGCAACGCGGCGGCGATGCTCAACGCGCCTGCACCTTCCGCGATCACGCGCGCTTTCGATGCGGCCAGTTTCATCGCGCGCTTCACTTCGTCGAGCGTGACCACGATCGACCCATCGACGGTGTCCTTGAGGCGCTCCCACATGCGCGGGAAGATGCTTTTGCCGCCGGCGCCGTCGACGAACGACGCCTCCCAGCGATCGAATACCTGCGGCGATTTTGCCGCGAATGATGCGGCGCCGGGCGCGGCAGTTTCGGGCTCCGCGCCGAGGACCTTCACGTGCGGTGCGATTGCACGCATCGCGCTGCCGATCCCTGCGATGAGTCCGCCGCCGCCGATCGCAGCGATCACCGTCTTGACGCTCGGCAGATCCTCGAGGATCTCCAGCGCGACCGTCGCATTACCGGTGACGAAATCCTGATCGTCGAACGGATGCACGAACGTCCCTTCGACGCCCGGAAACGCGCGCTCATCCATCGCGCGCCAGCACGCATCGAATGGCGCTTTCACGAGCTTCGCGCCGAGCGCGCGCATGCGCTCGACTTTCGTGTCCGGCGCGGTCTCGATCACGACGACCGTGCACGGCACTCCTGCCTCGCGCGCCGCGTAGGCAACTCCCTGTCCGGCATTTCCTGCACTGATCGTCCAGACGCCTTTCTCGCGCGCCTGCGCATCGAGCAGCGCCACCGCGTTCGCCGCGCCGCGCAATTTGAACGCGTTGATCGGCTGCAGGCTCTCGAGCTTCATCCACACCTCGGGCGCACCTTCGACGCCGTGCAGCAAACGGATGAGCGGCGTGCGCGTGATGACGCCCGCGATGCGCGCGCGCGCGGCGCGGATTTCATCGATCGTGACGGGACGAACGGGCGGTGCCTGAGCGGTCATTTCGCGCGATTGTAGTCCCCGCCCGGGCACGTTTCGTGCGCCGCAAAAACCGCATGAGCGAACTTGCATCCGACAACGCCCAGAAGAATGTCAGTGAACCCGAACGCTGGATCTCCGTGATCGGCGGAAGCGCTCTCGCCGCGTACGGCTTGAAGATGCGATCGATCCCCGGCCTCGTGCTCTCCGCCGTCGGCGGCGCGCTCGTATGGCGCGGCGCGACGGGCCACTGCAATGTCTACGAATCACTCGGCATCTCGACCGCCGAGGAAGGGGAGCGCAATGTCAGCGTGCCGTACGGCCGCGGCGTGCGCGTCGAGAAATCCGTCACCATCAACGCCTCGCCGGAACAGGTCTACTCGTTCTGGCGCAACTTCGAGAATCTCCCGCGCTTCATGCACAACCTCGAGTCGGTCGAAGTGCGCGACAGCAAACGCTCGCATTGGACCGCGAAAGGACCGGCCGGCAGCAGCGTCGACTGGGAAGCGGAGATCATCAACGAAGTGCCGAATGAGCTGATCGGCTGGCGTTCCGTCGACGGCAGCCAGGTCGACAACGCCGGCTCGGTTCATTTCACGCCGGCTTCGGGCGGACGGGGCACCGAAGTCCGCGTCATCCTTCGCTACGACCCGCCCGCCGGCACCCTCGGCGCGAAGATCTCGAAGATCCTCGGCGAGGATCCGGCGATGAACGTGCAGGAAGACCTCCGCCGTCTGAAGATGCTCCTCGAGACCGGCGAGATCGCCACGACTGAAGGTCAGTCGACCGGGAGGAAGTAGATGAAGGCGGTCTGCTGGTGGGGCAAAGGCGAAGTACGCGTCGTCGACGTCCCCGATCCGAAAATCATCAACCCGCACGATGCGATCGTGCGCGTCACGCTCACCGCGATCTGCGGCTCCGACCTCCATCTCTACGACGGCTACGTCCCCACCATGATGCGCGGCGACATCCTCGGCCACGAGTTCATGGGCGAGGTAATGGAAGTCGGTTCCGAGGTGAAGAACCTGAAGGTGGGCGATCGCGTGATCGTGCCGTTCCCGATCTCCTGCGGCCGCTGCTGGTACTGCAAATCGGGATTGTGGGCGCTGTGCGACAACACCAATCCGAATGCATGGATGAACGAAGCGCTGATGGGTTACGCGACCGCCGGCATCTACGGCTACTCGCATCTGTACGGCGGCTACGCGGGCGGACAGGCGCAATACGTGCGCGTGCCATTCGCGGACGTGAATCCGATGAAGATTCCGGCCGGTCTGCCCGATGAGAAGGTGCTCTTTCTCACCGACATCTTCCCGACCGGCTACATGGCCGCGGAAGCGTGCGAGATCCAACCAGGCGACGTCGTGGCCGTGTGGGGCGCAGGTCCGGTGGGACTCTTTGCCATTCGCAGCGCGTGGCTTCTCGGCGCGGAGCGCGTCATCGCCATCGATCGTTTCCGCGAGCGCTTGCGCCTCGCGCAAAGCGACGGGAGGACGGAGATCCTCGACTACGCGGAGACCGATGACGTCTTCGATCAACTGAAGGACATCACCGGCGGCCGCGGTCCCGATCGCTGCATCGACGCGGTGGGCATGGAGGCGCACGGCACGTTCGTCGACGCGGTCATGGATCGGATGAAGCAGGCCATGAAGCTGCAGTTCGATCGCGCGCACGCGCTGCGGCAGGTGCTGCACTGTTGCCGCAAAGGCGGCACGGTTTCGATTCCGGGCGTGTACGCGGGCTTCATCGACAAGATCCCGTTCGGGACCGCGTTCGGCAAAGGCCTGACGTTGAAGATGGGACAGACGCACGTGCACAACTACACGCGCCCGCTGCTCGAGCGCATCGAGCGCGGCGACATCGATCCGTCGTTCCTGATCACGCATCGCGTGACGCTGGAAGAGGCGCCGGAGATGTATCAGACGTTCCGCGACAAACAGGACGACTGCATCAAGGTGGTGATGAAGCCGTAGGCGCTCTCCGGTTCACGAGCCACGCGCTGAGCAACACGGCCGCTCCACCCGCCGCGACCGGCCACGACAGCGTCTCGTGGAGAATGAATGCGCCGAGGAGCACGGCGAAGAGCGGCTCGACGATGGAAATGGCCAGCATGCTCGTCGTGCCGACGCGTTTCAGCAGCCAGTAGTTCAACCAGAAGCCGGCAATCGAGCCGGCGATCGCGAGGTAGAGCATCGCGAAGAGAGCCGTCTGAGTCCATCGAACCGCGAGTGGGCTTCCTTCGATGACTGCGCCGGCGGCGATGAGCGGAATCGCGCCGGCGATCATCTGCCCTGCGATCAACGAAAGCGGCGAAAGATCGGGACCGCGTCGCGCGACCACCACGTACGCGATCGCGACGCACAACGCGCCCGCCGCGATCGCCAACGCGCCACGCGCGCTCACCGCGCCGTGGTTGCGCAGTCGATCGTGAAAGATCACTGCGACGCCTGCGATCCCGACCATCACGCCGACGGCCTGGTGGCGACGAATCCGTTCGTTCAGAAACAGGTACGCCACGAACGCGCCGAACGCCGGCGTGGTCGCCTGCAAAACCGCGGTGAGTCCGGAGCTGACGTACTGCGCTCCCCAGAACACGAGCGCGTAGTTGACGCCGAGGAGCAGGATTCCGGTCGTCGCGAGCAGGCGCCAGTGAGCCGCGATCTCGCGCACGACGTGTGGCTTTCGCAGCAACGCCGGACTGACCAGGAGGAGCGCGACGACCAGTCGCCATCCCGCGAACGTGAATGGCGGCAGATCGCGCAGCCCGACCTTGATGACCAGCCATACGGTGCTCCAGAGCAGACACGTGATCCACCAGACGACGACGGTCTTGACGCTCACTCACACCTCACCGCTGCAGTTTCGCGTGCCGCGCCCATTCGGTCGCCGGCGCCACCCACTCTTCGACCGGCGAATACAGAAACGCGTGATTGATGCCGAGGCGCAGGTGCACTTCGTCGTGGGCAGTGAGTGCGCCCGGCCGGCTGAAAAACGCTTCGCACGTGCCTCCGAATTCGTCCGTCTCTTCGAAGATCGACAGCACGCGTCCGGACAGTCTGGTGTCGCGCCGCTGGAAGACGCTGTCGTTGCAGTTGCCGAGCAGCACGTACCGTACTTCCGGATTCTGCAACTCCGTCGAGGCGAGCATCGTGATGACGCTTCCTTTCGACGCGCCGATGACCGTGACGTGCGACGCGGGAACGCCGGCGCGCAGCAGATCGCGAACCTGCGCGGCGGTGTCCCGCGCTGCGGCGACGACGTCTGCGTCTTTCCCGCGCTGCGTGCTGAGCACTCGGAAACCGCGGGTGCGGAAGGTCTCCAGGATCGCGTCGTATTCGTAGACGCCGAAGCGCGTCGTCGGCCGCCGCCCGCTGTCCTCCACCGCCTTGCCGTGGACATAGATGATGTAGCGCTCTCCCTCGCGTGCGTGCGCCGCACATCCGCCGAGGAATGCGAAAACGACTAACGCGAGGACGACGCATCGCGCGTTTCCTCCAGCAGCGCGACCAGAGCCTCGACGTGATCCTCGTTGGTTCGATGAGATGTGATGCATGCGCGGATGACCTCCCCTTTCGGTAACGTCGTGACCGAGAGCCATGCCCGGCCGCTCGCGTTCACCGCTGCGACGAGCTCTCGTGGATCGATCTGTTCCGTTGCGTCGCGAAAGCAGACCACCGGCAGCGGCGTGTGATTGACGACCTCCCACGACCGCTCGGTGAGCAATGCGCGGAGGTGCTCGGCGAGTTTCGTCTGACGGCGGATTTCGTTTTCGTATCCGGTCCAGCCGGTGGTCGCGAGCGCGAGGAACACCTTCAGCCCGGCGAAGCGTCGCGACCACTGCAGCGATTCCGCATACGGATCGTGGACGTCGTCACGCCGCGACGGCATGTACGGCGTCGATGCCGTGTCGAAGGTCCGGCGCAATGCGCCGGCGTCTTTCGTGAGAAGCAGGCCGGCACCCACCGGCACGGACAGCCATTTGTGAGGATCGAACGCGATCGAGTCCGCGCCTTCGATCCCGGCGAACCGCGGCGCGAGCTCCGGCAGAAGGATCGCCGCGCCGCCCCACGCCGCGTCGACGTGGAACCACGCGTTCGATGCGGCGGCGAGTTGACCGATCGATTGCAACGGGTCGATCCCGCCGCTGCTGGTCGTGCCGAACGTCGCGCAGACCATCACCGGCGTCGCGCCGTTCTCGGTGTCGCGCGCGATCGCCGCACCGAGCGCCAATACGTCGATCGCGTGATGCGCATCCACGGGGATATGCCGCACCGCGTCGGTCCCGAGCCCACACGCGAGCGCCGCCTTGACCAGCGAGTGATGCGCTTGCGAGGACGCGTAGATGAGCGGACGCCGGTCGAGCGCAATAACGCCGTTCTTCCGGAACCGCGGAAACCGTCGCGCCAGCGCGCACAACATCGCCGTGTGATTCGCCTCGGCACCCCCGTTCGTGACAGTCCCGCCGCCGTCGGCCCAGCCAAAGCGCGAAGCGAATGCGTGCACGACGTGCCGCTCGATCTCGACCGCCGCAGGACTCAGGTCCCATGCGCCAACGGCGGGATTGAATGCGGCGACGAGCGCGTCCGCGGCGATGCCGATCGGCGTCGTGCCGGGAACGAACAGGCCGAAATGTGATGGATGCAGCGCGTGCGTGTTCCAGCGCGTGAGGCACTGCGCGGCGAACTCGATGGCAGCGGTCGGTGCGATCGGCGCCGCGAAGTCGAAGCGCGCGAGCGCCTCACGGATCGCGTCGGGCGTTCCGGAATGTCCGACGGGGAGATGCGCAACGCCGTCGATGTAGGAGCGGATCGCGCGAACGGTCGTGCGGAGGATCGTCACGCGGCGATGTTGCCGCTCGACCCACGCACGCGTCTTTCATCGCCTTTGCATTTTTGTGCGCGCTTGACGTGAACGCCGGTACGCGGCGGGACTCTCGCCGGTGGCGCGGCGGAACGACGTCGAGAAGTGGCTCTGCGACGCGAAGCCGGCCGCGAGCGCGATGTCCGCCAGCGGCTGATCGGTCGAAGCGAGCGCGCGGCGCGCGAACGCGATGCGCTCGGCTCGAATCACGTCGCCGACGGTTGCGCCGTAATGCCGCCGGAACGCGCGGGCGACGTGGCCGGGATGCACGCCGGAATCACGTGCGAGGTCGGCAAGCGTGTGCGCGTGCGCATACTCCTCGCGCAGGCGATTGCGAATGCGCGCGACCCATGCCGGTGCATCTTCATCAGGCGACCTGCCCAGTCGCGCAATCAACTCCAGCGCCACACTCTCGAACACCAGCGGGGTGAGCGCATCCGGGCTTCGACACTCGGAGACCAGACGCCGGATGAAATCGCCGCCGCGGCACGGCAGCACGGTCGGCGCGCGTTCGAGCAGCGATGCCGTGTCGCCGGCCGCAAACCGCGAACCGAGCTCGATGCGAATGATTCGCAGCCCGGCGAACACGCTTGTCGCGTGATCCTCGCCGGCGGGATGGAACGCGACCTCGTCGCGATTTGCTCCGATCGTCCGCGTTGCGTAGGTCTCCTCGAACCGCCCCGCGAGCACGACGCCAAAGTACGGCCGATCGTGCAGATGCCGCGGCGTTCTCGCCGCGCGCGAATACCCGCAGCGGACGACCGTCACGTCGCCGAACATCTTCTGAGCGGACGTATTGGCGAAGTCCTGCCCGTGATTCAGTCGCTGCATCGGCGACTAGTTTCGCACCGCTCGCAGGTTTCGCGACGAACCATCCGAGTAACCGGGATGGCGGATCGAGGCGACGTGGCGGTCGAACTGCGCCGCTTCCTCGCGCCACCGTTCGAGCAGCGGCGGCAGAGATCGCCGAACAGTTCGCGAATTCGTAGAGCGTCCTGCGCCACGCGAACCGTTCCGGATCGAGCTCGCGCGCGACCTTGATCGCCGACGCTCCGGCAGCGAGCGAATGGAACGCATCGCGATCGGTCACGACGATGCGCGAACCGCCGCAACGTTGTCCACCGTGTTGCTCGTACACGAACGGCATGAAGCACACGCCGGGCAGTTCGAGCGCGTTCAGGCGATCGGTGTACGCGAATGGATCAAGCCACGGCGCGCCGAACACTTCGAACGGTGTGGTCGTGCCGCGGCCTTCGCTCAGCTCCGTCCCTTCCAGCAGCGCCATGCCCGGATAAACGACAGCGGTCGAGAAATGCGAGAGGTTCGGCGACGGATTGATCCAACGCGAGCCGGTGTCATCCCACCACATCCCGCGCGACCAGCCGCGCATTCAGACGACGCCGAGATCGCAGCCGATGCGTTGTCTCTCGTTCAGATGGATCGCGATCTCGCCCATGGTCAGGCCGTGGCGGTTCGGGATCGGATACTGCCTGATGAAGCGGATGAACGGCGTCTGCAGAAGGATCGGGTTCCGGCGATCGAGCACCACCACCGGTGTGCCCACCGCCGCGGCGACGAACATGCAGTTGAGCATCGACGCGTAAAACGTGGAGTAGCGCGCGCCGACATCCTGCAGGTCGACGAGCAGCACGTCGAGCGCGGCGATGTCCTCCGGTTCCGGGAAGAGGTGATGTCCCGAATCACCGCCATACATCGACCGCACCGGCACATCGCGCTACGCCTCGGTCTCGTAGTTCGTGAGCAAACCGACGCGTTGTCCCGCGGCGCTGCCGTCGCGCAGAAAACATTCGATCCCAAGCTCGATGCTCATCGGTTCATCCTCCGCCGCGCCGAGCCGCAGCTTGTGTGCCAGCGCATCAGCCGGTCACGATGACGTCGTCACCGATACGGATGTCTCGCGTGTTCCCGTCAGCGAGTGCCAGGTAGCGCCCGAAACGGACGCGGCGGCCGGTGATCGTCATCGCCGCACGGTATTCACTCAACGCGCGCAGTGGCTCGATGCCGTCGCGTATGCCGCGTGCGGAGTCGACGGTGGTCACGGCACAGCGTTCGGTCAACTCGAGCGCGCGAAACGGAACGTTGCCGATGCGCAACGTGGTCCAGCGATCCTCCTCGTACGCGGCCGCGCCGTCGATGATGAAGTTCGGCCGGAAGCGTCCAATCGGAATCGCCGACGGCAAACGTCCATTGAGGTCCCGCCACGACGCCTCGGTCACCACATGGAACGGCCGCTGGTTCGCGAAGCTCACGGTCTCATCGTGCAGCGTCTGCACGAACGTGCATGGCGTGTCGAGGAAGGTGGTGAACCATTGGTCGGCATCGAGGGAGACGGGCAGTGCGCGGCGCGGGCGGCGGAAGAGTTTGACATCGCGTTCGCGCGTGTTCTGGTGACGCAGCGGGATACGCAGCGGCGGCATGCCCGGCGCCTCGACGCGCAATGAATCGTGCTCGATCGCCACGTCGACGCGCGACATGCGCGGCTGCTCGATCTGCGTCACACATCGACCCGATGCGCCGACGAGCATCCACTGCCGATCGAGCTCCAGACCCATCGCGGTTGCGCGTGCAGAGTCGAGCGCGATGCCGCGCAGCGATTTGACCGGATAGACGAACAGCCCGCGGAGCACCACAGCAGCGTACGATCGCCCGCGACCCGGCGCTTGTACGAAACTGATCATCATCGAACGATCACAACCACGGCGGCGGCCGCGACGAGCACAAGTGTTAGGATCGCGAAAATTCGTAAGGCAGGAGTGATTCGCATGCGGTTGATCACGCGCTCCGATTTCGACGGCCTCGTCTGCGCGGTGCTCCTTCGGGAGACCGAACAGATCGACTCTGTCGAATTCGTGCATCCGAAGGACGTTCAGGACGGCAAGGTCGCCGTCGGGCGTGACGACATCCTGACGAACCTCCCCTACCAGAGCGGAGTCGGACTCTGGTTCGACCACCACTCCAGCGAGATCGTGCGCAATCAGGACACGGCGTCGTATCGCGGGCGCTTCGAGATCGCGCCGTCCGCCGCGCGCGTCGTGTTCAACCATTACGGTCCGGAGAAGCTGGGCAAGTTCGAGAAGCTGCTCGAGTCCGTCGACAAGTCCGACGCGGCGCAGTTGACGATGGATGAAGTCACGCATCCACAGGGCTGGATCCTCTTGTCGTATGTGATGGATCCGCGCACCGGCCTCGCGTATCACCGCGACTATCGCATCAGTAATCGCGAGCTGATGACCAAGATGATCGACCTGATCTCACAACATCCCGACGATCCCGACGCGGTGCTCGCCGATCCCGACGTGAAGGAGCGCACCGATCGCTATCGCGCGCAGCAGAAGGATTTCGAGTACTTCATGCGCGAGCATTCGCGGCTGGAAGGGAACGTGATCATCACCGACCTGCGCGGCGCGGGCGACCCTCCGGCCGGGAACCGGTTCCTCATCTACACGATGTTCCCCGAGGCGAACATCCAGGTGCGCATCTTCGACGGCTTCCGCGGCCAGTTCGTCGTGTGCGCGGTCGGCCACAGCATCTTCAATCGCACGTCGAAGACGGACGTGGGCAAACTGATGGATCGCTACAACGGCGGCGGCCATCGCGGCGCCGGGACGTGTCAGCTTCCGCTCGCGGATGCGGAGGCGAAGCTGCGCGAGATCATCGAGCAGATCAAGAGCGACGGCTAGCACCGTCGTTCTTGATCGTTGTCGGTGTCGGTTGTCGAGATCTGCCGGCCGCCGACTTGCTCAGTCCTGATCGACCTCGACGTCCCGTTGCATCAAGCCGAGGCGATGGCCGTAAACGTAATCGAGGACGCCGGGGATACCGATCCCGGTTGCCCCAACGCCGTCCTTCCCCCCAACCACCATCCGCAGGAATCCTGGGATGATCGGCGTTTCCTTGAACTGCTCCGCGGTCGGCGCGGGGCTGCCGATGACCTTGTCCTCTTCCGAGAATGGATTACTCAGAATGATGCCGCTCTTGTTTCGCGAAGCATTCGTCACGACATCCTCGGTCGTATCGGCGTCGTTCGTGTGCAATGTGAATCCGAAGCCAAACACGCTGGCAGAAACCGTAACCGTGTTCACGCCCTCGGCCATGTTCGACGACAGCGACGCCTCCACACTGCCGACCCCGAGATCCACCTTCGGGCCGACTCGCAGATTCGCGACCTTGTATCGTTCGTTGAACCGTTTGGGATTTCTCCGGAAATGCGAGTACCCGGCGGCCCTCAGGCTGGTCCTGGTCCGTTTCTTATCGTTACTGTTGGGAGCCTTGCCATCCGGGTCGGTCAGGTTGACGGGATTGTTCATGACATAGACGTAGCGGTTCCAACTCTGCGGCTTACCGGCATCCGCGCTCGCCCAGGTCGGATCGACCGAGAGGAACCGCCCCGTCTTCGCTGTGTAGGACCGCGCATGCATGTAGTCGACATAGGAGCTGCTGTCATTCGGCTGCGTGTTGTCGAAGTCGCGTTCGTGTCCGGTGAAGCGATGGGGCTGTTCGCGGTCGAAGCCCTTCGCCGCCTGCTGCCCGACGGTCGTGCGGTCTTCGCCAAACGGGAGGACATCGTGCTCGGAGATCACCGCGCCCGCGGCGCCGGTCACGAGGCGCGGCGTGCCCAGGTGATCGAGATGATAATGACGCCGTCCACCCTGATCCGGGACTCGCTCCGAGCCCAGCAGGGCCCCGCCGCGATAGACGAAATCTTCCACCCACCGCCACGTCGCACCCGGGTTTGTCGACGAGCTGCGGTATTGACGCAATACGCGCGCTCCGGAGTCGCGGAAACTCCAGGTCCACTCCGATCCGCGCATGACGCCGATGCGCTCGTCCTTCGCGTTATAGACCGTCTTCTGGACATTCAAGCCGTCGAAGCGATAACTCGTGAGCATGCCGAATCCGTCATAAGTCGCGGACGTAGACCCTCGGGTCAACTGATTCCCCGTGGCATCGTATGTGGCATCGGTGAATCGATTCGACGCGCCGCTGACAGGCACGCCGGTCCATTGCTGGTTGTAAGCGTATGCGGTGCGGTTTCCATAGACATCGTACGCGTACTCATGCACCACGGCAGGCGTGACACCGATCTGCGCTTTCGTGAGACGCGTGACCGAGTCATAACCATAAGTCCTGTAGCCCTGCGTTCCCGGCGCGCTCGCCGTGCCGATGGACACGATGTTTCCCGCACCGTCGTACTTGTATTCGCCCGACGTCCACGTCAACGGACCGGAGGACTGTGCGAGCAGCACCGCCGGCATTGCCAAAGAACTCAATACGAGAATCAGCTTCGCTCTCACTGGACGCCTCCCTGAATTTCCGTCAGGTGCACTCTCTTGTACGGCGAGCCGACCAAAGGCGGGTCGGTGTAGCTCAACGGCGCAAAGCCGAGATTCGAGCGGGCTGCATTCATCGCCGAGCGAAGGGCGAGGAGGTATTGCGCCCTGATCGGAACGGATGCGGCCGGCACCGGATAGTTCGCCGGCAGGATCGCCGCCCACGTCACAATAGGAGATCCGTTAGCGCCCCGCGCGGCATTGACGGCAGCCAGCAACTGATTGAGATGGTCCGCGGTCGGAACCAGTCCCGTCACCGACGTAAACATTATCGTCGTGGCGAGATCGGCATTACCGGCGGCGGAAGATACGGCCTCCGTTGCTGATACGGCCCTGACGCGGTAGACATAGGTCTTTCCGGCCGCTACGGCCGAGTCGCTGGTGGCGATGCCGTATACGCTCTTGAGCGGGTGGAAGCTGGAGCCGTCCGACCGCCGCTCGAGCACATAGTGATGCGCATTCGCGGAAGCATTCCAGGAAATCGTCACACCGGAAGTGCCGGTGGCGGCAGCCTGCAAACCGGTTGGAGCGGCGAGACTTGCGACTGTGACGGTCGCGGTGCGGCTCTGCACGCTGGTGCAGGCATTCGAAGCGATCACGTAGTAGCTCTTTGTGGCCGTGACCGGCGGCGTGGTGAATGTCGAGGATGTCTGGCCCGCGACGGGCGCTCCGCTCGATTCGTACCATTGGAAGGCAGTCGCGCCGGACGCCGACACCGTCAACGTCGCCGTTTGTTCCGGCAGAACAGACTGGTCCTGCGGTGTTCCGGACGGGATTGACAGTACCGGACAGACTATCACTGTGACGGTGCGGCTACGCTCCGCGGAGCAACTGTTATATGCCTCGACGTAATAGCTCCTGCTGCTCGTCAGGATCGGAGTCGTGTACGTGGCTCCGGTCTGTCCCACGATCTTCGTTCCGCTCGACTCGAACCACTGATAGCTGGTCGCTCCCGTGGTCGCAACGGTGAGTGTCGCCGTCCGGCCCGACGCGATTGTCTGATCCTGCGGGCTGCCGGACGCAATCAACAGCGGTGAGCAGCCGCCGATGACGGTGACCGTAGCGGTACGGCTTCGCTCGACATCGCAGTTGTTATGTGCCTCGACGTAGTAACTGCTGGTGCCCTGCAGCGTCGGGGTTGTATACGTGGCCCCGGTCTGTCCCACGATCTTCGTCCCGTTGGCCTCGTACCACTGATAGCTAGTTGCTCCGGTCGCAGAGACCGTCAGCGTTGCCGTCTGACCGAACGAGATGCCTTGATCCTGCGGGCTGCCTGATGCGATCGACAGCGTCGGACAGCCGCCGTTCACGGTGACCGTCACGATGCGGCTTTGCGCCGCTGCACAGTCGGTGTAGACCCGGACGTAATACTTCTTCGTGCTCGTCAACGCCGGCGTCGTGTACGCCGCGGCCGTCTGTCCGGCGATCGACGTCCCGTCCGACTCGTACCATTGATACCCATTCGCATTCGTCGCCGTTACGGTGAGCGTCGCCGTCTGACCCGGCGCAACCGTCTGGTCCTGCGGGCTCCCCGTCTGAATGGCGGGCGTCGTACAGCCGGTATGACCGGCGAATGTAATCGATTTCGGCCGCCGCCCTGTTTCGTCGGGCGTATACGTATCGGTCACGGGTCCGAAATGGTCGACGGTCGACACGCCGCCCGACGCGTTGTAGCCGATCGAGTTTGCAAATCTACCCTCTTTCGTCAACAACCCGTTCGTATACGTGAGCGTGGAAGTATTCCAGGGCGCGCTGCTGCACGGAACGCCGCCGGAGCAAGTGGGGTACGTGAGCGAGCCGATATTTCCGCTCGACTCGTAGGCCTGGCTTTGCTCGAGTTTCTGCAGCAGCAGTCCGTCCTTCGTAATTTCGGTGGTTGTCTTCGTCAGACGTCCCGCCGTATCCACATAGTCGTAACTCTCTTTTACGACCAGTTCGCCGACGTGGTAGTTAAACCGGGTCGCCGAGATCAGTTTGCCCAGCTTCCTGTTGACGAGGGACGTCCCTTCATTGGCCGGACCGAATGAGAAGACCTTTCCGAGGCGATAGGAGCTCAGCGTCGGATGCTTCGTCCAGACCTCGGTGAGCCGTTCCGCCGCATCGTAGATGAACTGAAGATTTGCGTCGCTGGACGCTGCTCCAGCGATGTTCCTGCTCAGCATGTGTCCGCGTGCGTCGTAGGTATAGCTCGTCGTTCCGTTCTCGGGGTGGCTCTCGGATGTCAGGTAGCCGCGATTGTCGTAACTGAACGTGCGGGTCTGGCCGCACGTCAATCCGCCATTCGTCGTGTCTTGGCACACATGTGAGAGCCGGGCACCCAGGTCGTACTTGTACCGTGTCTTCGTCCCATTGGGCTCGGCCACCTCGATGAGGCGGCCATGAGCGTCCATGGTCTCAACCGTCGTGACATTCGCAGGCCCGTTGACCAGGCCGACTTCCACCGTTCGCCTCAGCTCGCGGTTCCCGGTCCCGGCATAGACGGCCAGACTGGTCTTGTTGTCCGGCGTCTGCACGGCGATCGGCCGCCCCAGGACATCAAATGTCGTCACTGTCTTGCGTGCGGGCGCGAATGACAATTCGTAACCGGAAGTGTCGCGGAACTCGGCAACGGATACGCTCGTTTCCCGGCTGAACATGTCGTAGGTTCGCTGGGACACGGACCAGCGGCTGCCGGAGTCGGATGGAATCTTTTGCTTCTCCTGAATCGACCGGCCCATGCCGTCATAGTAGAAGTATGCGTCCGTCAAAGGCGCAGCCGCCACGGACGCGCCATACGCCCGGGTCGTCACGCGCATATTGGCCGGCGCCGTAGCGGAAGCATTCGAATATTCATTGAGTGTCCACGGCTGCCCTGCCGGTCTCACTTCGGTCGGCCGGCCGGTCGGATCGTACTTGTAGTCCGTCTGCACGCCGGACACATCTCGCGAGGCGGACACTACGCCGGTATTGCGATCCATATCCTGATCGGTAACGAAAAAGGGCATGCCCCTGTAGTTCGCCGTATGTTTGATGGGCGCGCCGCTGTCGAAGGTGAATGTGTGGTCGATCTGGTACTCCGTTGCAGCCGGCGTCGCAGTGCATGGATCACCGGTCGGAATGGCCGCTCCCGGCCCGTCGCCGCCAAAGAACCTCTCCGACAGAAGGAACCCGCGCCCGTCACGACAGGAGACTTCCAGCAGGTCTCGAGTCGGATGCGTGCTGATGACGGCGGCGGTCGCACCCGTGCCGGCCAGCGTTCGACGCGACCGAAGCACGCCGTTCTCATCGAACGTGAACAATTGCTTGCTCGCGGCGCCCGCTTCTTCAATCCATGACGAGTCGTACGTGTTCAGAAGCCACGAACCGACCTGAGGCAGATGATTCGTGAATGTCGTGCGCGTCGGCCCGAAATTGGAAGTGGTCACCACCTTGCGGTAGTGTCCGTAGCCGTCATAATTCGCTTCGGGTTGATCCGTATCGATCCAGCATCCGCCGGTGCCACAACCAGCGTCGTCGTTCGCGATCGTCAGGGTCCCCTGAATGCGGCTGTTCCGAAGGGCCGATTGACCGATTTGCGGCGGCTCCCCGGCATACGTCAGGTACTTCGACTCGACGAGAACACCCGACGCGTCGAAGCGTTCCGTCGAAAGAAACCGTTTGCTATTGCTGGAATGGGAGACTCGCCGTGTGAACGGCAGTCCGTACTCCTCGATCCGCATTCCATATTGCGCCGCCTTGGGCGAGCCGAACAGGTTGCCCGAAAAATAGTGCACGGTCCTGCCGCCGACGGGCGTCAAAGACCCATTCTTCGCCTCGAACGTCGTCACCGTCGTGGTTACCTCGGTCGGCGCCGGACCATAAGGCATTTCATTGCCGTCGAAGGCGCCGCATGGCACCCACGAGCCGGGATTGAGATCGATCGACGTCGCATACCGCCACTCGGCGACAACATTCCCCTGCGTGTCTTTGAGAATCCGCTTCGCCACTCCTGGAGAATCGACGGCCCAGCCATGGTCGTCGTCGCACTCTCCCTTCGGAAGCGTATATGGCTGATGCATCCACGCGATCGAGCCCATCGTCGGCAACTTCGCCTCAGTCAGGATGCCCGTCGAGCAGGCAATTCCCGGCTCCGTCTGGTAACTGAACGTGTATTTCGAACCGTCCGGGAACTTCACTTCGGTCAATAAAGGGACGGGGACCATCGACGGGTAGCTTGCGACGTGATCTCCACATCCGTCCCGCGGGAGGACCGTGTCGGCATAGGCGAATTCGTATGTGACCGTAGTGCCACCGAACGCCGGAACGACGATGGAACGGATGACCTTCTGGAAATTCGGCGCATACGTGTAGCCGGCGGGAGCGGTCCGATTCTGGAAATTGACGGTCGTCGTTCGCAGGATGCTTCCGTTGTGACGATTCGTGATCACCCATTTCATCGAATCGGAGTAGTCGAAATGGATCGTATGGCCGACACGGTCGCGGATCTCCGAGACACGTCCGCTCGTATTGAATTTATGAATCGTCCCGTCGCCGAACTCGATCTCCCGATAATTGACGCCACCCGTCGCGGGATACCGTCGTAAACGAAGAAATGAACCATCCGACGTGACGGCCTCCGCGGGATCGCCGACGCCCGTCGTGAAGTCGTGTTCCGCGCCATCGGGCGCCCGGTAGAACCAGCCGCGTCCCGGGGTGGTTGGTGTCATGGGCTCCGGTGGGTATAGTCTTCCCGGACTGAGCAGCCAGCCGAATCCCGCAGTGGAGAAATCCTCCGGAACTGCGAGCCTCTTATCCGGAAAGTCCCCCGGACCGTTTTCCGAGATGACGTGCTGATAATCGTAAACCTTGCTGTTGTAGACGAGCGCAAGGTTCTGGCTCAGATGCGGCCCGACCGGCAACGGGCGGCCGATCGGGATGTTGACGACCAGGTTCCCGTTGAACGTATTGATCGTATCGATATCGAAACTTCCAAACTTTCCGGTGGAAACGCCCCGCGCGACATTGGGGTCCTGGTCGGCCGTCGCGGAAACCGCCACGGCGAGAGTGATCAACAGGGCAAGTTGCCGGATGCGCATCAGCGGGCCTCGCTTGCAGAAAAGTTCGGAAATGGACTTCATGAATAAATGCGCCTCGGTCGATCGTTACTGAAGCGACAACAAGACGAGGATTTCGCCTTCGCCCTCGGACAGAGGCTGCAGCGCTTTCCCGATGATGGTTCCGGGACGATGGAACGCGACTCCGCCGAGGTCGATTGGGAGCGATTTCATCGCCACTCCGCTTCGCTCACTGGTCACGAGCAGATCGCCGATCGCGATCGGTGCGCGGGTCGCGTCGACCCGAACGCGCACGCGACCCATCGTTGCCACCGTCTCCTTTGTGGCGGCTGCTTCGCCGAGGATTACGCCGGGTTGCGCGGAGACGACGCCGGCTACCGAGGTGTCATAGGCGCGCGTGGAAGCCTGGACCTCATTGTCGCGGTGGGGATTGAGCACGACGACGGTACCGGGCTCGAGGTCACTGGTCGCAGTTACCCACTCGGCGACGTCCTGGTACTTCGCGTTGATGTTGCCGCCGGCATCGATGTTTCCGCTGGCTTTGATGTTGCCGATGACATCGAGTCGCGCGGTCGGATCTTTGGTTCCAATGCCGACGTTGCCGTCGTATTTCAGCACCATCCGGACAGTCTCCCCGAAATCAGGGGCCCCCGGCTCGTAGGTCGATACCTGAAACACTCGCTTGCGCACGGTGTCGCCGATGATCAGCTGTGCGGCATTTGACATATTCCCCGCAGCTTCATCGACGAACGATCCGTTTTTCGGATCGCGGTTATGCGTCACTGCGGTACCGTAGGTTCCCAGATTTGCAACGAACGACGTGGACGGAAGATTGTAGTGGCTGCGCAGCTGGAAACCGGAGGATAAACCTGCCGCGGCCGTTGCCGCGTAGAACTGATATCCGGCCGGGGCGACACCTCCAACGCTGAACGAGCCGCTGGCGGAGGTCGAGCGCACGTTGCCACTGACCAGGATGCCGCTTCCGTCAGCCGCGACGTTGAGCAGTTCCAAGTTCGCGGGGTTGAAGACGCGCAGAGCACCCGTACTCCCATTGCCGAGCCTGAAGACGACATCAGGAAACGCTTCGCTCACGTGAGCGTGCAGGCCGGCCGTTATGTGGCCGGACGTATCGATCCAGCCGTGTTGCTGACCTCTCGCCGACGGCGAGATGAAGAGTACAAGAACCGCCACGAACTGAAGAATGCTGCCCAATTTCTTCATACGACCTCCCTGACCGTATCGCCTAAGACACCAGTACATCTATGCATCGCCCGCTTTACACTCAAATCAAGTCCGCAGCGCTGTGGCTCGACGGGCTTTGCCTAAATCCAATGGCAGACGACATGCGTCCACCCGGGTCGTTCATTGATGTGGATCGTTCAACCGTTTTCAGGATTTGACGGGCATCCGGGCCTGATATGGCCGCGGTGTCTCAGGTCATTTCGGATAATTCCAATAGGCGCTGCAGGAGCCTGAGCTTCCCGTTACGACGCGCCAACGGAACCGCGTGAATGAGGAGGACGCATACACATGGAACTGGATCGACGTGCCCGTTACCGTCTGATTGCCGATGTTCGTCCATGACGATCCGTCCCACTTCTCGAGCGTGACCGTAATGGACGTCGAGCTCGTGCTCGTCAAATGAAAGGTGTGCTCGCCGGTCATCGTGGCCGCGGGCGTGTACTCCGGGCTGAGCCACGAGCTGCCGGTGAACGTCTGTGTGTCCCAGAAGTTCCCGACTGCAAGCCACGCCTCTTCCATGTTCCACCGGGCCTCGGAACCGTACAGATCCAATGCCGCGCGCGATGTGTAATCACGCAGCGTGCGAAAGTTCGTATTGCTCGTCATGTACGCGGCGAGCGCGCGATAGAACACCTTTCCCGCGGCTTCGGCGCCCCATCCTCCGACCGAATTCGTCGGTCTTCGCGGATGAAACCCTCCCTGACTGAATAGATAGAACGGGAGGGTGACGATGCCGGCATTGCGATGAAGATCGGACCCTCCTTTACGCAGCGGGTACCAGTCGGCATGAGTGGGCGAAGTCTGCCGGGCGGGATCATTGAGATAGCGCAATGCCGAGGATTTCGTGTAGATGTCGTCGGCGATTTTCCAGTCGGGAGAGATCCCCTTCGCGAACGACGTCGTCAGGACGGCGAAGATATCGGCGAATCCTTCGTCGATGGAGCCCTGCTCCTCCTCGTACGGCAGACCCACCTGATACCGCATGACGCCGTGTGTGAACTCGTGCGCGACGATGTCGAGCGAATGCGGAAGCGGCGACGAGAACGACCCCACGCCGTCGCCGTACACGACGCCGATCTTCGGACCTACATCTGGGAGCCAGCCTCCGGTGTCCGTATTCACGTCGCCCCAGTGGATCCCCTGCTTGAATGCGACGATCCCTTCGGCATCCATCCCGGGACGGTTATGTTTCAAGCGATAGTAATCGTAGACCTTGCCCGCATTGGTCCATGCCGCTGCAGCCGTCGCGTCTTTGGACCAGCAAAAGCCGCAGCTTTCGCCCCAGATGAAGGTGCAATCGCTCCAGCTCTGTCCCTTGTGATTGCAGTCATAGATCTGGCGATTCTTCGCACGGCGAATCTGCGGATGGCGCGCAATGGCCTCGCCGTTGCGTGCGTCCGCGTAAATGCGGTCGACCTCCGCGCCATTTTCGTCGCCGATGTACGCGACAAGCGCGCTCCAGGTCAGGCGGATGCTGCCGTACCGATCGACGACATACCGCAGTTCGGGCGTGTCCTCGACCTGCGCGGCCAGTCCGTATTCACAGATGGCGGCGGCGACCGCATCCCGCGCCGCCATACGCGGTTCGCGCGCCAGACCGCGATCGACCGCAAAACGGCCATTCACGCCAAGGACCTTTCCGCTCGTACGGTCCACATGAACGATCAACTCGGTGCCGATGACCGGCACGCCGCCGAGCGTCTGCGTGAGCCGCACGTGCGTCTGTCCGATCTCATCCTCGTAAACGAGCCGCACGGCGAACGATTCGGTACCGGCGGCGCCTCGGCTCGCCGCGAATCTGGCCGCAAACCTCTCGGCGCTCGCGCGCCAGACATCGTGCGCTTCCGCTGTGGCGTTCGGCACGGCACGCGGTACCGCGCTCCTCGCGGCCCTCTCCAGTGCGCCGTGATCCGCATCAAACTCGAAAATGTCGATGACGCCGGCAGGTTGCGCGTCGGCCGCACTCTGGACGGCAAGAAATGCGATTGTGAATGCAGCGATCAGCTTCATCACATGGTTCCTCGTTCTTGTTTCCTTCATTTGACGGCACGAGTGACCGCATATTGCCAATGCCCTCGGTTTTCCATTTCGCGCGTTTGCGCGGCCATATACGCCGTGTTTCGGCGTCTACGCAGCTTCGGCGGCTATACTTCGCGTGGGATGTCGAGCGCCAGGACAACGAGCGCCGCGAGCCAGCTTCGCGAGCAGAATGACGAAGCGCTCTGGCCGTTCATCGATGCTCCCGATGAGCTCACACGAGCACAGGAGCTCAGAAATCTTCTCGAATCCCGCGCCCGACCGGCGATCGCTTCCGCCATCCGGCGGGTACGGCAGTTGGAGCCGAGCCTCTGCCTGGAAAATGCCGAGGAAATGATTGCGGCGATTCTCGAGCGCCTCAGCCGCAGGGCTCGCGCCGCGGCCCTGTATGAGGAACACGCCATTCGAGCGCTCGAGCCCTGCGTTGCAGCGCTCACTCGTGAGGCGTTGGAAGACTTTCGCCGGCGGCGCTATCCGCAGCGTCACCGATTGCGGCGCAATCTCCGTTACATCATGACGCGCCAACCCGAATTCGCCCTGTGGGAGGACGATAGCGGCCCGGTCGCAGGTTTGTTCGAATGGACCGGCCAACCGCCGCATAGCAGCGCGTTGCCGTTCGCGACGTCGTCGGCGACGCCTGCCATGCGCGACAGGGATCGCCCGGTGCAAAGCCTTCGCGCCGTTCTTACCAGCATCGACCACCCGCTGCCGTTCGATCTTCTCATCGACGTGATGGCGAACCTATGGGACATACGCGACGGCGAGGAGGACGGGGACATCCTCGCCGCCGAGCGCGGCCATCCACACGATGGCCGGCACGATCGCGAGTACATCGAGGCGCTCTGGCTCGCAATCCGGCACCTCCCGGATCAGCAGCGAAGAGCCTTGCTCCTGAACCTGCGCGATCCGCATGGTTTGAACGCCGTGACCCTGTTTCTTCTGTTGAACGTCGCCGATGCATCTGAGATCGCGGCGTCTCTCGGCCTCACTATGGAGGCATTCACGGAACTGTGGGAGATGTTGCCGCTCGACGACGTGGCCGTCGCCGAACGGATGGATGTGACTCGGGCACGCGTCATGGAACTTCGGAAAGCGGCGCGACTCGGGCTGGCGGAACGGATGGGGAAATGGAGATAAGGGCGCTGCCGGCAATATAGTTCGCGCTTGCGCGTCTTTCTTCCAGTGAGAGCATGCACTTAACGATCGAAGAGCTGAATCGCCTTCGCGCCGGCGCAGTCGGATTGGCGGAGGCAGCAGACATCGCCGAGCACACGTCCTCGTGCGAAGAATGTCGTGCCGCTCTCCGCGACTGTGCCTGCGTGCGGCGTTCGGTGCGTGATCTGCGGCTCGATATGGAAGCCGAGTGCATCGAACATCTGCCGGAGGAGGTCCTCATGGCCCATGCCGACGGACTCCTCGACGCCGAACAGCGCGCGCTCGCCGGCATGCATCTCGAGGACTGCCCGGCCTGTCGCGCGGAGCTCGATGAACTTTGCGACTTGAAAAAGACGCTCGACACCGGTCGTTGATTCACTTCGACTTCGCCATCCGGCGGCTGAGGCGAAGCCGGGCGGACTTGCGGAGGTTGATCACCTGCTGCCGCGTCAATTTCAATCTGGCTGCGATCGTCAGGTCGTCGAGCGGCAGTTCGTCCCATAGCTCGTTCAATGCCTGCTCGGTCAGACCGGCAACAGCAGCGAGATCGGAGATGCTCGCGACATTCAGGAGTAGAAACAGCGTCAACGCATTGGAGCCGGCAGAGTCGCGGAGATTCAAAAGCAATACGGCGCGCTGATTTTCGGGAAGCTCGCGCACCTCGCGCCATAAAGCGACCAGATACTCCTGCTGCTCGAGCGAACTGTGTTGATCGCGGCGGGGGTCAGCCGGGATGTCGCTGTTTGCAATGACGACGTCCTGCACATTCCACAGCTCCGCCACGACATCGACCAGCTGATCGAAGGTCATCGGATGTCCGATCCGATCGAAAATCGCCGAAAGAGCTTCAGCGGGTCGCGTCTTCCGGCACATTGCGGCTGTGGCATCGAAACGAGTGGGCGCCGTCGCCGCCGTCTCCGCCGGCCGGTCTTTCCATCGGGAGAGACCTGCCACCACGACGCTCTCCGTCGTTTCCCAGAGAGCAAAGAGCGGCTCGCGCGTCAGGATGTAGCGCAGGTTGCGTTTCAATCGATATCGCTCGGGATAGCGACGGCGCCTGAAATCATGCCACGCGTTGTAAGTGAGCGTGGATACATAACTCTGCAAAGTAGAAATCGCATCTTCCTCATGGCGCGCCGTGGCGTAGAGCTTGTGAACCAGTCGCAGAGCGATCAGCGATGCGATCTCCTGCACGTCCTCGACCTGGAGCGTTGGCTCCATTCGACGAAATCGCCTCAGGATGGACGCGATGAGGGGATCGGCAACGTCCGTCAGCAACGCGGTGATTGCGATCTCGCGCGAGCGCTCGTCGAGAGCATCGATCAGAGGCCCGAGAATCGGATCGTTGATCTCGCGGAGTCGGTCTGCTGGACGCCGCGCGCGGGAAGGTTCATCAGCCCGAGTCATGTCGAATAGAGAAGATCCTCGCAGGCGATCGAGCAGGCAAGCGGCTTGGGACGAACTGCGGATTTACGCCGACGAACGGCCGATGCGAGCTCGATCAAGTCTTCCTCCTTCGCAGTGCGGGAGCGGCCGAGTGCGATGGGCGCCTATGAGCCACCGGCCCGACCACAGCGCTGATCAACGCATACTGACGTGCGAATCATGCGCATATTGGCAACGGTCAGAACGGCGGCTGGCGCCGTCGCTCAATCCAGCGATGCCTTTTGCTTTGACCAGGGAACGTCCGGCGTCCGCCGGTTATCGGTAACCGGCGATCACGCAGCTTTCCTGATCGTCTCCGCGCGTGGGGCGATCGCCGCTTTCCGCCATCCCGCGGTCTGCACAAGCGCGACGCCGGCGAGGATGATCACCATTGCCACGATCGAGCGCGCCGTCAGCGGCTCGGAGAGAATCAGCCAGCCGAGGAACACGGCCACGACCGGATTCACGTACGCGTAGAGCGATGTGATCGACGTGCGCAGGTGCGCGAGCGCGAAGACGTACGCGCTGTACGCGAGGATCGAGCCGAAGATGGTGAGGTAGATCATCGCCGCGAGCGTGCGCCCATTGAGCGAAACGCGCGGGCCTTCGCCGATCGCGAAGCCGACGACCGTCACGATCAAACCGCCGAACAGCATCTGCAGCGCGGCAGACGACAGCAGCGGCACGTGTGCGAGGTTGTACTTGCCGTGCGCGGAGCCGAGCTGCCAGCACATGCCGCCGATCTGAATCGCGAGCGCGCCCAGGAGGAACTTCACGTTCCAGTCGCCGTTGACGCCGGGACTGACGAGCAGCGCGACGCCGAGGAAACCGATGGCCATGCCGATGCCGCTCTGCAGCGAAACGCGTTCACCGCTGCGGCGAAACAGCTCGATCATCGCCATCCAGAACGGCGCGGTAGCGACGAGCAGCGCAGCCAGTCCGCTCGGCACGTACTGCTCGGCCCACACCACCGCGAGATTGCCGACGCCGACCATCAGGAAGCCGATCAGCGCAAGGTTCGCCAGCGTGCGCACGTCGACCGGAATGCGCTCGCCGCGCAGCTTCGCGATGGCGAGCATGATCACGCCGGCGACGACGAAACGGGAGCCGGTCAGCAACAGCGGCGGAACCGTTTCGAGTGCGATGGCGATGCCGAGATAAGTCGTGCCCCACACCACGCAGACGGTGGCGAAGGCCGCGTAGGCCCAGGCGCGTTCATGCTTCATGGTCCGCTCCCAGGTCGATGCCGCCGACCTTCTCGCAGTGTGTCTTCATGACGATGGTCGTGCGCGTCGCGAGCGACAACGGCGCCGCCGACAACTGCTGCACGAGCGTGTTCAGCGCGCCGATCGACTCGGTGCGCACTTTCATCAGATAGCAATCGTCGCCGGCGACGGTGTGCACTTCGAGCACTTCCTCGCGGCTCATCAGCTCGCGGAACTTTTTCCATGAAGCCGAGGACAGCGTCGGACCACGCGCTGCGACGAACGCAGTGATGCTCCTGCCGAGCGCGACCGGATCGATGACGGCGGTGGTCCCACGCACGACGCCCTGGCGCTCGAGCTTGTCGAGCCGGTCGGCCACCGCGGGACGGGAGAGGCCGATCTGCTCGGCGATCTGCGCGGCCGGGATGCGGGCGTCTTGCAGGAGCAGCGCGACGATCCGAAGGTCTAATTCATCCAGTTCGACAGCCACAGGGGCAATATGGTGTCGGATCGTCGGAAAAGCAAGTTACAGACTTTCGAATCGTCGGCCATAGGTGCGGCAAACGCAGCTGCCGCACCCGAAATCTACCTCGCGAACGCCGCCTGCGCGGGGAACGTGAACTGCTTCCTCACGAAATGCATCAGCGGCCGCGGGTACTGAAATACTTTCCGCTGCGACGCCGCATTGAGCAGGTCGCGCTGCAGGTATTCGACCTTCACGGCGCGCTGCGGGTCCTCGATCAGTTTCCGCAGCGACGCACGCTTGAGGACGATCGTGCGCAGCTTCATGCCGTCGGCACGGACCGCGTAACGAATGGCATCGCGCTCGGATGAGAACTCACGCGCGACGCCGGACGGAAGGATGCTGACGATCTCCTCCGCCATCCGAGTCTCATCGTTTTTTCCAGTCACCATGTTGCCCTCCAGGCGCTTTGTTCTCATGCTGTAATAGACGCAGGAAACGGTCGAAAGTTTTGTCCGGGAATGCCAAAACACGGTGAACACCACGTCAAGACTCGTGACATTCACCCCCCTCGGCAGGAAGGCAGAAGCCCGCGAGGATGAATCGATCCTCGACGTGGCCCGCCGCGCGGCCGTCCCTTTAGGCAACTCCTGCGGCGGCGTGGGCGTTTGCACGCGGTGCAAAGTGACCGTGGCCGCCGGCGCGGAGAACCTCAGCCCCGCTACCTCGATCGAACTACGGTTCGGCTGCGCGCGCGGATTCGCCCCTGACGAGCGCATGGCCTGCCAGGCGGTCGTCAGGGGCGATTGCGAAGTGACGACGACGTACTGGTGACGCCCTATGTAGCCTTCTCCCCTCGGCGAGGGGAGAAGGAGGCCGAGGCCGGATGAGGGGTGCTGCGTCGTACGAAGATAAGATCCCCTCATCCGCGCTTCGCGCACCTTCTCCCCTCTGCGGAGGGGAGAAGGCAACTTGAACGACAGGTGCCGCAAGTAGCCTTCTCCCCTCGGCGAGGGGAGAAGGTGGCCGAGGCCGGATGAGGGGTGCTGCGTCGTTACGAAGATAAGATCCCCTCATCCGCGCTTCGCGCACCTTCTCCCCTCTGCGGAGGGGAGAAGGCGACTTGAACGACAGGTGCCGCAAGTAGCCTTCTCCCCTCGGCGAGGGGAGAAGGTGGCCGAAGGCCGGATGAGGGGTGCTGCGTCGTTACGAAGATAAGATCCCCTCATCCGCGCTTCGCGCACCTTCTCCCCTCGCCGAGGGGAGAAGGCTACATAGGGGCCGTCATTGAGAGATCAGTCCTCGTCGTGCGCCGTCGCCGCCGTCGCGGCCGCGCCCCACGTCTCGTTCCCGGGCGTCTGGAAGAAGAACGGTTTGCGCGTGCGGGGGTGGTTGCCGATCTCGTTCATCGTCTCGGAGTCGAAGATCCGCCCATTGACGACCGTGTAGCGGACCGTGCGCGTGTTGCGGATGTTCTCGAGCGGGTTCGCGTCGAGCACGATCAGGTCGGCGAGCTTGCCCGCCTCGAGCGAGCCGATGTCGCGGTCGAAGCCGAGATAGCGCGCGCCGTCGAACGTCGCGGCGCGCAGCGCTTCCATCGGCGTCATGCCGCCCTGCTCGAACATCCAGATCTCCCAGTGCGCGGCGAGACTCTCGCGTTGTCCGTGCGCGCCCAGTTGCACCTTCACACCGGCGTCGAGCAGTTGCTTCGCCGCGCGCGCGATGCTGATGTGATTGAACTCCTCGTCCGGAATCATCGTGCGGCGCCGGGAGCGCGAGTCGAGCACGCGGCGCGGGACGAACTTCGTCAGCCGCTCGTCTTCCCACACGTTCGTCTTCTGATACCAGTAGTTCTCGCCCATGTTGCCGCCGTACGAGACGACGAGCGTGGGCGTATAACCGGTTCCCGTTTTTCCCCACAGCTGGGTGACGTCGTCGTAGATCTTCGCCACCGGCACCGAATGTTCGATGCCGGTGTGTCCGTCGACAATCATGGTCATGTTGTGCTGGTAGAGCGAGCCGCCTTCGGGCACGACCATCATGCCGAGCTGCCGTGCGGCTTCGATGACCTGCTGGCGCTGATCGCGGCGCGGCTGGTTGTAGCTCTTCACGCTGAAAGCGCCCACCGCCTTCATGCGCCGCAGGTGTGCGATGGCATCGTCGAGCGAATTGATCTCGGCCTTGTACGGCGACTTCGCGCCGTAGAGGATCGTGCCGGTCGAGAAGATACGCGGCGCGACGATCTGCCCCGCCTTCGCCAGCTCGCTCGCCGAGAAGATCTCCGCGGTGTCGTTGGACGGATCGTGAAGGGTGGTCACGCCCAGCGCGAGCGCGGCGTAGTTGATCCAGCTCTGCTGCGGGATCATCTGGTCGGAGCCCATCGAACCGTGCCAGTGCACGTCGATGATGCCGGGCATGATGGTCTTACCCGCGACATCGATCACTTTCGCGCCGGCCGGAACGCTCACGTTCGCGCCGATCGCGGAGATCCGGTTGCCGTTGATGACGACGGTGCCGTTCTCGATGACCTCGTCGCCCTTCATGGTGATGATGCGGGCGTTCGTCAACGCGATCGATCCCGACGGCACGTCGTACGAACGCGAGAACCCGATGTTCGTGCCGGTCGACGGCGCCTCCGGAAGTTTCTCCGGCGCACCTTCGAGAAATGCGAACGCGTCCTTCAGGTCGCGTGAGAACAACTCCGGCCCGAGCGACCACCAGAGTCGCTGCGAGTCACCCGCCCAGTGGATGTATTCGCCGGCGTCGCGCGTGACCGTGGCCACCGGTGTTGCCGTCATCTTCGGACCGATCTCGACGCTCTTGCCGCTGCGCAGGAATGGCGTAACGTGCGCGTCGAAGTTCTCGGTCCACGCCAGCCACTTCTCGTCAGGAGATATCGCGAACTCCGTCGCGAACGCGGAGATCGCGTGCTGGCGCTCGTCGCTGCCATCGAGCTCGATCGAGCGCAGCGCGCGTTTGCCTTCGTCCTCGAATGTGATGAAGAAGACCCGTTCGTTCGATGCGCCGAACGACGGCAACGCGCCCTTCTTCGTGACCAGCGTCGATCGGCCCCCCGCGGCCGGAACGACGAAGAGTCCCGGCGTCCCGTTCCAAAGAGCGGTGAAGAGGTAACCATCGCCGGTGGTGCGATAGACGATGCGCGAGCCGTCCGGCGAGAACACCGGCTCGATGTAGTGGCCTGGCTTGTCGGTGACGACGCGGCCTTCGCCGCCGGCCGCGGAAACAACGCGCACGCTACCGTGCGACTCATCGCTCCACGTCGTGTACACGATCGAACGGCCGTCGCGCGACCAGCTCGGGTAGTACTCCTGATGTTCGGTTTGTCTCGTGAGGCGGCGCGGCGTTCCATTCGGAAGATCGCGAATGTAGAGATACCCGAGCGCCTGATACACGACCTGATTCCCCCGTGGCGCGACCTCCGTCCAGCGCAACATCTTGACGTCGAAATTCTGCGGCGCGACTTCGACCGGCACGCGCACCGCTTCCTGCACGCGTCGCGTGTCCTTCACATGAAACGGGATGTTCGTGACCTGCTTCGACGACGTGTCGATGCGATGAATGCCGCCGCCTGCCCAGAACACGAGCGACTTCGAATCGGGCGTCCAGGCAATGCTCGGGTAGACCCCGTGCACGGCCCACGTCTCCTGCATGTCCCGATCGAGTCCGTCGTACAGCGGCGTCTCGCGGCCTGATTCGAGATCGCGCACGAAGAGCGTCGACTGATATCGAACGCGGCGGATGAACGCCAGCGACTTGCCGTCCGGCGATGGCGTCGGCCGGATCGAGCCGCCGGGACCGGTGACGTAGCGCTCGATGTCGCCGCTTTCGCGGTCGAGGCGCTGGATCACGTAGATCTGCGAATTCGGATCTTTGTTGTATTCGAAGATGGCGCCCGGCGTGACGTCATCGCTGAAGTAGAGATGGCGGCCGTCCGGCGAGAACACCGGCTCGCCGGTGTCCTTCTGATCGGTACGCTTCTTCGTCATCTGCAGGCCGTCGCCGCCGGTGCGGTGGTAGAGCCACATTTCGCCGGCGCCGAGGGAGCGTTCGGAGGTGAAGTGCTTGCGTCCGACGAGCGACTCGCTGTCCGGGGACCACGCCGGCTGCGTCACCAGCCGGAACGTTTCCTTCGACACCTGCTTCGGCGCCGAACCGTCGCGGTTCATGATCCAGAGGTTGTCGCCGCCGCTGCGATCGGACGTGAACGCGATCCACTTCCCGTTCGGCGAGTAGCGGGGCTGCATGTCCCACGCGATGCCGGTGGCGATCGCTTTCGCTTCGCCGCCGCCGATTGGAATCGTGTAGAGATCGCCGAGGAGATCGAAGACGATTTCGCGGCCGTCGGGTGAGACGTCGAGGCTGATCCACGTGCCTTTCGTGACGTCGATGTTGACGTCGTAAGAAGGACCGGGCGGATTGTTTACGTCCCACTTCTTCTCTTCCTTCTTCTCCGGTTCTGTTGCCGGTGCGACCGCTCCGGGCGGCGGAGCCGGAACGGGCGCGGGCGCGGGCGGCGCGTCCTTCTGCTGCGACTCCTTCTTCTGCAACTCCTGCGCGACCGGCCGCGGCTCCTGCTCCGCTTTCTCCGGCTTCTTCGGATCGGCCTTCTTGTCGGTCGGCGGAGTGGGAGGCGGCGTCTGCGCGGATGCGATAGGCGCGATGAGAACGAGGATCGTGAGCAGTGCGATGAGTGTGCGTTTCATTTCGACCTTTCGATTGCCCCCTCACCTGCCCTCTCCCCCGAGACGGGGGAGAGGGCTTGGGGGAGGGGGCTGAGGAACATACAGTCGCCGTAGCTGTAGAAGAGGTAACGATTCCGGATCGCTTCCGCGTAGGCCTGGCGGATGGTCTCCATCCCCGCGAACGCGGAGACGAGCATGAGCAGCGTCGATTCCGGCAGATGAAAATTCGTCAGCAGGCGATCGACGGCGCGGAACTCGAAGCCGGGCGTGATGAAAATCGAAGTTTCGCCGTGACCGGCCACGAAACGCCCGTTGCCCGCGCGGATCGCGCTTTCGAGCGTGCGCACGCTGGTCGTGCCGACGGCGACGATCGGCCGCTTCTCCGCGAGCGCGGCGTTCAAGCGATCGGCTGCATCGGCGGTGATGTCGTAGCGCTCCGTGTCCATGCGATGTTCTTCGACGCGATCGGCCTTCACCGGCTTGAACGTGCCGATGCCGACGTGCAGTGTCACGCGCACGACCTCGATGCCGCGTCGCACGATCTCGTCGAGGATCTCCTGCGTGAAGTGCAGTCCCGCGGTCGGCGCGGCAATCGCACCGCGCGCGGTGGCGTAGACGGTTTGATACGACTCCTTGTCACTCTCGCGCGGCTGCTCGCGCGCGATGTACGGCGGGAGTGGCGGGATGCCGAGGCGTTCGATCTCGTGCATGTCGCCGATGAACCGGATGACGACGGTGCCTTCTTGTTTCTCGAGGACTTCGGCGGAGAGTGAATCGGAGATCGTGACGCGGTCGCCGGGCTTCACGCGTTTCGCGGGACGGCACCACGTTTCCCACGTGACCGGATCGCGCTCGCGTGTGAGCAGGAACTCGATCGGATTTTTCATCGCGCCCTTCGGCCGCGCGAAGAGGCGCGCGGGGATCACGCGCGTGTCATTGATGACTAGCACGTCGCGGTCGCCGAGGCGGGAGGGGAAGTTGGCGAAGGAGTCGTGTTCGAGTGAGTTGGGCGTGACCACCAGCATCCGCGAGCGGCCGCGTTCGCGCGGTTCCTGCGCGATGAGGTCTTCGGGGAGGTCGTACGAGAAGTCGGTACGCAACATGCGGAGCGCCGGCGTCCCGCGCCTTCGCCTTCACGGGGTGGCAGCGCGAAGTCGCTGCCACATCAGCCGGCGCGGGACGCCGGCGCTCCCCTAGAATACGCGCGGATGATACGCGCTCGCGTCGTCACCTGCTCCGATGCCGCCGCGGCCGGCGAGCGCGAGGATCGCTCCGGCCCCGCCGTGCGCAGTCTGCTCGAGTCGAAGGGTTACGTGGTCGACGCGGTGGTGGTCGTCGCGGATACGATCGAGTTCATCGCCACCGCCATCGTCGACGGCACCGAGTCGGGCAATCAGCTCGTGGTCACGACCGGGGGAACCGGAGTCTCGCCGCGCGACGTCACGCCGGAGGCGACGATGCGCGTGTGCGACCGGCTCGTGCCGGGGTTCGGTGAGCTGATGCGCGCAACGTCGCTTCAGAAAACGCCGATGGCCGCGCTCTCCCGCGCGCAGGCCGCGACGCGCGGAACGGCATTGGTCGTGAATTTGCCCGGCAGCGTGAGCGGGGCCGTTGAGAACTTGACCGCGGTTCTGCATTTGATTCCGCATGCGGTGGAGTTGCTGGCGGGTCGCACTGAACACGGGAGCAAGGATGAAGGATGAGATGCAGGATGACCTGATGCGGCGTACGCTCATCCTTCATCCTTCCGCCTTCCTCTTTCCGGAGCACGAATGACCACTGTCCTTCCCGGATTGGAAGTCCTCATCGATCACGAACCGTGGCGCATTCAGGGAAAGCGCATCGGTCTGGTCACGAATCAAAGCGCGGTCACGCGCGATCTGCGGCACGCCGTGCAGCTTCTGCTCAACGGGCGCGGCTGGAAGCTCACCGCGCTCTTCGGCCCCGAGCACGGGATCTGGGGCGAGGCGCAGGACATGGCGCATGTCGATCATTCGACCGATCCGCTGACCGGCCTCCCCGTCTACTCGCTCTACGGCGCCAAGGAATCCGACCTCGCCCCGCGGCGCGAAGTCCTCCGCAACCTCGATGCGCTGGTGATCGACCTGCAGGACATCGGCTCGCGCTACTACACCTTCATCTACACGATGGCGCTCTGCATGCGCGAAGCGGCGCCGCTCGGCCTCGAGGTGATCGTGCTCGACCGTCCCAATCCGATCGACGGCGTCCATCTCGAAGGCAACATCCGCGAAGAGAAGTACTCGAGCTTCGTGGGCATGTTCCCGCTGCCGACGCGGCACGGCATGACCGCGGGCGAGCTCGCGCGCTGGTTCGCGCGCTATTACAAGGATGTGCACAAGCTCGACTGCAACCTCACGGTCGTGCCGATGAAGGGGTGGCAGCGGTGGATGTGGTGGGGCGACACCGGACTGCCGTGGGTGATCCCTTCGCCGAACATGCCCACGGTCTATACCGCGACCGTCTATCCGGGGATGTGCCTCGTCGAAGGCACGAATCTCAGCGAAGCGCGCGGCACCACGCATCCGTTCGAGTTCTTCGGCGCGCCGTGGCTCGACTCGTTCCAGTTCGCCGCGCAATTAAACAAGCTGGGGCTGCCCGGCGTCCGCTTCCGCCCGCACTACTTCATGCCGATGTTCCACAAGCACGAAAAGAAGGTGTGCGGCGGCGTGGAGCTGCACGTGACCAACCGCGCCACGTTCGAGCCGTACCGCACCGGTCTCTGGTGCGTGAAAGTCGCGCGCGACATGAATCCGGATGAGTTCAAGTGGCGCACGGAGACGTACGAGTTCGTATCGGACCGCCTGGCGATCGATCTGCTGGCCGGCTCGTCGAAGTACCGCGAACTGGTCGAAAACGGCGGCGACGTCGATGAATGGGCGCGCGAGTGGGAAGAGCCGCTGCGGGAGTTCGCGAGGTTTCGCGATGAGTTCCTGCTTTATCGCGAATGACGGATTGAATCTCTGTGCTCTCACAGAGACTCCTGCGCATGCTCGACATCCTCTACGAAGACGACGCCCTCATCTTCATCAACAAACCCGCGGGCATCGTCGTACAACAGAGGATGTACGAACCCGAAGAGCCCTTCCTGCATGACCTCGTGGCGCGGCATACCTCGCCCGCGTACCTGATGCAGCGGCTCGATCGCGGCACGAGCGGCGTCATCTTCTTCTCCAAGCGCAGCGACCTGAACGTGCGGCTGACGCGGCAGTTCGAGCGCAAGCGGATTCGCAAACGATATCTCGCGCTGTGCGAAGGAGAGCTCGCGCAGCGCCAGACTATCGATGCGCCGATCGCGCGTGTCGGTGCGATCAAGTTCGCGGTGCGCGATCACGGCAAGCGCGCGGTCACGCATATCGTCCCGCTCGCCGCGACACCGCACGGCTCGCTGCTGTCGATCGATCTCGAAACCGGGCGCACCCATCAGATCCGCGTGCATCTGTCCGCCATCGGTCACCCATTGGCAGGCGACTGGCTCTATGGACAGAAGAACGCGTCGCGGCCGATGCTGCACGCGGCGGAGCTTGAAATGACGCATCCATCGACGAATCAGCAGTTTCGCGTGGCCGCACCCGCCCCGGAGGACTTTCGGGAGGAGGCACGGCGGCGCGGCATCACGTCGTTAAACGAGGACGTTGTGCACGCAGAACGGGACGGCTAAGTCATTGAAGGCTTTAGAATAATCACGGGTACCCTGTCGTTTCGAAGGGCACACAACTGGAGAATCAAGTCATGAAACACTGGACGCGCATTGCCATCGTCATGCTGTTCATCCCGCTCGTCGCGCAGGCGCAGTTCCGCGACCTCGATACGGCCATGACCAACCTCGAACGCGGTTTCGGCGGCGGCGACGTCGACGCCATCGTTTCCGGCATCAGCGCGGACGGTCAGGTGCAGTTGCAGTTCCCCGGCCTCGCCGACAAGGATGGCTTCTTCGGACGCGATCAGGCCGCGTATCTGCTCGACGGGCTGTTCAATAAAGTCAAGCCGAATGGCTTCGAGCGCCTGAGCGCGAAAGGCGCGCGCTCGGAAGGGCAGTACCACATCAAGGCGCGCTGGTCGACGGCCGCCGGCGCGCGCGATCTGTACATCACGCTCCAGCAGCAGAAGGATCAGCGCTACGTCGTAGTCTCGATCCGGTCCGCCGGGTAAGGCACAATCATCCGCATGAAGTTCTCATGGATCGCCGTCGCACTCGCGACGGCGATTCGTCTTTGGACCGGTCCCCATCCATGGACCGCAGTCGCGCTCGCGATCCTCGCGGCGATCGCATGGCTGTTTTCGCATCTGGAGCGACGGGCTCTCAGCCCGTCGGCCCCGGTTCGACGGGCTGAGAGCCGGTCGCTCCAGATGGCCGTCGCCGCGGTGATTCTGCTGCTCGTGGCCGTCGTCGACGCTGCTCTGCTCTGGCGTACGCAATCGCTGTCGCACGCGTTCGCGCAGCGGATGAATGAACATCTCGGCCACGACGTCGCCGACCTGCGCCGGCACATCGCATCGCTCGAGCGTGAGCTCGACGCATCGGCCGCGCGCATCGCCCACGGCACCGCGGGCAAGGAGAACGATCGCGGCGCGCTGTTCCTCCTCGTCGCGAGCGAGATCTCGGAGACAGGGCGCGGCGCGCGCATTCTCGACCGATCCGGCGAGCCGGTGGCGTGGTGGGGCGAGGACTATCGCGCCGCCGCCGATCGCTCGTATCAGTTCGACGTCACGAACCTCTACGTCACGCGCTCGCGCACGACGGACCGCTTCACCATCCAGGCGTTCGCGCGCATCTCCAACATCGCGGGCCGCCTGCCCGAGATGCATCCCGACGACTCGTGGGTCACGTCGATGTTTTTCCACGGCGGCTTCCCTCGACCCGAGCGCGACGTCCGCCGTTTTCTGGTCTCGAAGCGCCCCGACTCATCGCTCTGGATCGATGTCGTGCCGCGCCTTCCGATCGACGTCATCGAAGCGTCGCGCGCGGAAGGCGTGAGCGCATCCGCGATCCTCCTCGCGATCGGCGCGCTGCTCGTGCTCGCGATTCGCGGCCGCGAATCGCGTCCGCTGACCGCCGTGCTCGCGCTCATCGTCGCGCGCGTCGCGCTGCTGCCGACCAGTGCACCGAACGATCCACTGCATCTGTTCGACTTCACGCTCTACGGCTCGAAGGTCCTCGGTCCGTTCACCAAGTCCCCCCTCGATCTCGTCCTCACCGCCGCCGCCTTCCTCGGCATCGTGTACTTCCTCCGGCCGTTGCTGTTGCGCACGCCGCTCGTCGTGCGCGCGCTGATCGCGATCGCCGCGGCGTGGGGCTACATCCGTCTGATCGACAACTTCGTCGCGAACGCGCGCATCTCCGCGATTCCCGATCACGTGATGCCCGCGTCGCTCGTGCAAGGTGTGCTGTTCACGGCGGTGTTGCTGTTCGCGATCACGGTGGTCACGCTCGCCGCCACGGTTTTTCAGCGCATCCGCATCGACAACACCATCCTGCGCGTCGTGGTCATGTCGCTCGCCGTCGCCGCGATCGTCTACGTGCCGTTGGACATCTTCGGCCGCGCCGGCGCGCGCCGCTTCGTCGCCGAAACCTACGCGCCGCTCGTCGCCGGCGAGTCGGGGCAGTTGCGCACGATGATCACCACCACGTTGCAAGGAAAGTTCTCGCGCATCGATCTCGCCACGCTGCTCCCCGACGACTACCGCCACATGAACATGGAGGACCTGGCGTACGCGCTGTGGCTGAGCTCCGATCTCTCGCGCTGGCGCGTGCCGGCGGTGATCACCATCCATGATGAGTTCACGCGCTCCGCGATCAGCCGCTTCGGCGTCGGACTGCCGCAGTTCGATGATCAGTCGACGACGCCGGAAGAAGAGCTGCAGGTCGGCAGCGTGCGCTGGTCGCTGCTCCATCACAATTTCGACGTCACCGTCATGGGCACCACCATCGGCCTCGGCAGCATCCACGTCGTCAATCCCGCCGATCCCGGCGCTGCGCCTTCGGCGGACATCTATCGAGACATCTTCGATACCGACTCCGACGAGCAGGCCTTATTGCAGCAGCAGCGCGATCCGGCGGTCTATGACGCCGAGGGGAAGACGTTGAGCGCGGTGACGTATCGGTTGCCGCAGAGCCCCGCGCGCTACTTCGCGCGCATGAAAGTCGGACAAGGGATGTGGGTGCAGTCGAGCGACGCGGAAGCGGGTGCGCTGTATCTGCGACGAGGCGAGAACGCGCTGTACGCGTTCCCGCTGCAGGTGCCCACGACCGCGCAAACGGTGCGACGCGCGGGCGGCGTAGCCGTGTGGGCGCTCGTGCTGCTCGTTGCGGGAGTGGTCTGGGTCTCGCTTCCGCACCTCCTTGCGCTGCTGAGAAAACGGCCGCTGCGCCTCGACTTCCGCGCACGTACATCGATTTACCTGACCGCCGTCGTGATCGTGCCGCTCATCGCGTTTGTGCTTTTCGTGCGCGCGTATCTCGCGAACCGCCTCGATGCCGAATACCTCGAGCGCGGCCAGACGGCGCTCAACGCGGGGCAGCGCGTAATCGCGGACTACATCAATACGCAGCAGGAGGGCGCGTCGCCCGAGCAGGAGCTCGACGACGACGTCTTCAGCTGGCTCGCGCGCGTGATCGGCCACGACATCCATCTCTATCGCGACGAGCGCGTGATGACGTCGAGCCGCCGCGATCTCTTCGCGGCGCACGTGGAATCGGAACGTTTGCCGGGCGACGTCTATCTGGACATCGTGCTGCGCGGCAAACAGCTCGTGCGGTCGCGCCGCGCCACCGGCCCTACACAATTCGTCGAGCTTTACAGCCCGATCAACCTCGGCACCGGCCGCAGTTACACGCTCGCGCTGCCGTTCATCGTGCAGGGCCGGCAGATCGAAGCGCAGGTGAACGATCTGGCGACCACGATCTACCTGCTGCTCGTATTCATCGCGCTCGCGGCGATCGCGGTCGCGTTCCGCATCGCCAGCAGCGTCACGCAGCCGGTGCAGAGTCTCGTCGCCAGCGCTCGCGCGGTCGCCCGCGGGGACTTCGACGTGCATCTCGACACACCGGCCGATCCCGACATCGGCTTGCTCGTCACGACATTCCACGACATGTCGTACTCGATCCGCCAACAGCAGGAAGACCTGCGCCACGAGCGCGATCGCCTGCAGGCGCTGCTCGAGAACATCAACGCCGCGGTGGTCGTGCTCGACGGAACGCGCAGCGTGGGCGCGATGAACGCGATGGCGCGGCGGCTGTTCGGCGAAGAGAAGTTCCCGACGTTCGACAGCGTGCGCGAGTTCCTCGCCGAGCACACGCCGCGTCGCACGGAATCGAAAGAGATCGAGGTCACGATCGACGGCAACGAGCGGACGCTGCGCGTATCGATCGTGCCGCTGCCGGATAGCGAAGAGGAGATGCTGATCGCGGAAGACGTCACGGAGATCCTCCGCTCGAACCGGCTCGAAGCGTGGGGCGAGATGGCGCGGCAGGTGGCGCACGAGATCAAGAATCCGCTCACGCCGATTCAGCTCACCGCCGAACATCTGCGCACGCTGGCGGAACGCAACGATCCGCGCCTGCCGGAGGTCGTGCGCAGCGCGGTCGACAACATCCTGCGGCAGGTGGTGACTCTGCGCGAGACCTCGCGCGAGTTCAGCGACTACGCGTCGCTGCGCCAGCTCGATCGCAAGCCGCTCGACCTCGAGAAACTGCTGCGCGACCTCGCGTCGGGCTACGCGGAAAGCCGGGAGTTCGAAGCAGAGATCGCGCCCTCGACACCGTCGAACTTCCAGGGCGATGAGCGCCTACTGCGCGGCGCGGTGACGAACCTCATCGAGAACGCGCTGCAGGCCACGCCCGGCGGACGGGTGCGCCTGCGCAGCCACGGCGTCGATTCGAAGGTCGTGATCTCGGTCGAAGACACCGGCCCCGGCGTCGCGCCCGAGCTTCTGCCGAAGATCTTCGATCCCTATTTCTCGACGAAGTCCACCGGCACCGGCCTCGGCCTGGCCATCGCCCGCAAGGCCGTGGAAGAGCACGGCGGCAGCATCCATGCACGGAACGCCGACCCGGGACTGTGCGTCGAGATCGAGTTGCCGGTACGATAATTCGGGAACAACGGCTCGCACACGACCTGTTGCACCGTCGCCACGACAATGAAGCGCGTTCTGCTCTCGATCGCCATCATGATGCTCGCGTCGCCTCTGGCGCACAGCGACATCGATGAGACACGCACCACGCTGCGCACGCACATCCTCAAGCTCATCAATCGCGACCGCGCGCTCTACAACCTGCCGCCCGTCGAGCTCGACCTCGAGGCCTCCGCGATCGGCGATGAGTACTGCCGCACGCAGATCAAAAACGGCACGAATGGGCACTTCACGACCGACGGACTCGCGCCCTACATGCGCTATTCGTTCGCCGGCGGAAATGACGCCGTGACTGAAAACGCGGCGGCATGGTCCGCAAACTACGCGTTCACGGAGCGCGCGTTGTACGAGATGGCTCGGCGTTCCGAGGACGCGATGATGGCCGAGTCGGCGCCGAATGACGGACACAAGCGCGCCATCCTCGATCCGCACGCAACGCACGTCGGCATCGGCCTCGCGTGGGAGCGTTCCGAGTTCCGGCTCGTGCACGAGTTCATCCGCAGGTATGTACGCTGGACGCGTCCGCTGCCGCGGCGCGCGCGCGTGAGCGATCACGTAATGCTCGCAGGCCAGCCGATTCCCGGCGCCATCGTCGAGGCCATCAGCGTCCATTACGAGCCGGTACCGGAAACGATGCCGGCGCATGTCGCGAATGCACTCAGCAATTACTCGCTGCCGAAGCAGCGCAAGGATTACTTCCCGCGCCTCAAGCAGGAGTACACGCGGCGCGCGAACGGCACGATCGAGATCGTGCGCCGCGAATATCAGAACGGCCATCGCGGCGATTTCCCTGTCGGCAACGACGGCGCTTTCTCGTTCGCCATCCCGTTCACGCAAGGTCCCGGCATCTATACCGTCGTGACGTGGGTCCGCCGCGAAGGCGCGTCGATGCCGGTATCCGCGAGCAATGTCTCCATCCGCGTCGAAGCTGGTGCGCCGCACGCGATGCGCGCCAGCGCCGCCAGCCGCTGAATGCTCTGTTCGTGACGAACGTCCTCAACGAGCAGCCGCCTTACGACGCCGTCATCGTCGGCGGCGGTCCCGCCGGTCTCACCTGTGCCATCTTCCTCGGCCGGTACCGCCGCCGCGTGCTCGTCATCGACGGCGGCCACCCGCGCAACTACGCCACTCACGGCATCCACGGTTTCCTCGGCCAGCACGGCATCAAACCGGGCAAGCTGCTCGAGCTCGGACGCGCCGAAGCGCGCGACTGCGGCGTCGAACTGAAACACGGCAACGTCGCAAAGATCGAGCGCGACGGCGACGTGTTCGAAGTCACCTCGGACAACGGCGAGTGTGTGCGCGCACGTCGCATCGTACTCGCGTACGGAGTACGCGACACACTGCCCGACATCCCGGAGATCGAGTCGTACTTCGGCCGCACGGTGCATCACTGCCCCGACTGCGACGGCTACGAATCGCGCGATCAACGCATCGGCGTCATCGGCTGGGGCAAGAGCGTGGTCGGTCTCGCACTGAAGCTACTGCAGTGGTCGGACGACATCGTCATCTTCACCGACGGACACGCGCGCGAGTGGGACGAAGAGATGCACAGCAAGCTGCTCGCGGAACAGATCGACATCAAGGACGAGAAGGTCGTCGCGCTGGAAGGAAAACGCGGACGCGTTTCCGGCGGCGTCCTCTCCCGGGGCGAGCGCGTGAAGTTTCAACGCCTCTTCTTTACCATCGGCGTGCAACGCACCACCACGCTCGCCGAAGATCTCGGATGCGAAGTCGACCCGGAGAAGCCCGACGTCGTCGTGAACGAACATCGCCGCACCACGGTGGAAGGTGTGTGGGCGGTGGGCGATCTCGTCGCCGGCGCGCAACTCGCGATCACGTCAGCAGCGGACGGCGCGATCGCAGCGATCGACTTGAACAAATCGCTGTTGCCGCCCTCGCGCGTGGTGTAGCGTCCCCTCATCCGGCCTTCGGCCACCTTCTCCCCTCGCCGAGGGGAGAAGGCTGCATAGGCGGCCATTCCTTGTAGCCTTCTCCCCTCCGCAGAGGGGAGAAGGTGGCCGAAGGCCATGAGGGGTTGGTGCCTACACCACGACCCAGAGCGCCTGATTGCGCGCGGCCGCCTGCTTTGCCGACAGGAACAGCTGCACGTACGTCTGCACGTCGAGATCGGCGTCCTGCTCGTCCGCTTCGAGATAGTGCGCGGCGAGTTGCATCAGCTCGACGTCGTCAGTCGGCAGCGCGGCGCCCGCGGCGAAGCGGCGCAGCTCATCGATGAGCGCGGGCAGACTCCCGATCTGCAACGGATCCGCGAGACTGCCGATGGGCACGTGCTCGACGTGCTCGTGCGCGACCGGCACATACACGGCTTGATACGCGTCGACCGTCGTGAGCTGCGGCGCGAGATCGAGTGTGCGCATCACGCGCTGCTGCAGTTGGCGCCAGCCCATTGCCTCGACGGGCTCTGATTCATACGGCCCGTCCGCGTCGTGCTCGACGGATGGGAACTGCTTGCGCAGTTCCGCATCCACCGCCGCGGCGAGATCTCCGGTGAAGACGTCGGACGCCGCGCCGACAACGAACGTGAGAGGCACGAACGCGAATTCTAGTGCCTCTTCAAGGTTGTTTCACCAGGTGTCTTGCGAGCGCCGGTGGGCCGGATGCGAGTCGCCGTGACGAAGTGATGCTGTGGCATCGTTGAGGAGCGGCGGCGAAGCACACGGTCCGCCGCCGCCGCAAGACACCTGGTGAAACAACCTTGAAGAGGCACTAGATCTCACCTCGTGTGCATGTCGATCATCCGCTGGATCGCGCGCGTGCAGACGTCGCAGAACCCGACCTCGTTGCGCGTGAACATGATGCAGTCCGCCTCCGGCCGGTACAGCCCCTTCGCTTCGTATCCCGCACCTTCGAATGCGCCCACCTTGTTCGCGTATTGTTCCTCGGCGAGGAACTTCGTCTCCCACGCCTGCGTGCGGCCGAACAGCTCATCCATCTTCGACTCGGGCACATTCTCCGCGCGCAACTTGCGGCGCTCGGCCTGGTACTCGCGCGAATGCTTCTCGAACGCCTCCTTGCGCCACGGAGTCGGAAGCGGAGTGCCCGGCGTGACCATCGACATCCACTTCGGCTGCGCGCCGTTCGCGGTGATGTTCGGTTCCCACGGCTCGGGATGTTCGGAACCGCCGGTCTGGTACGCGACGTCGGAGGTGTAGTACTCGTCGCCGAGGCCGGCGAAGTGGTGGCCGAATTCGTGGACGAAGACGTATTCGGCGAAGCCGGTGTCGACGGAAGCCGTCGCCTGATCGTTGAAGATCCCGCCGCCGCCGTACTGCTTCTCGTTCACGAGGATCTCCAGGAAATCGTAAGGCGCCGATGCGGCCGCGTCACGCATGGCGCGGTTGTCGAGCGTGAGGATGTAGCGTTCGGAATCGAAGATGTTGTACTCGACGCCGGTGACGCTGCGCCGGTCGTCGCGCGTGCGCGGGCGATGGATGCCGCTCTTCGTCGCGGGCAACTCGAGCACGCGCACGTTGAAATCGCTCTTGCGTGACTTGAACGGTTCCGTCGCGAACAGCTTGCCGACCAGGCGCTCGACGTCCTTCTTCAGTTTCGGCATCTCCGCTGCGGTGTAGCCCTCGCCGATCACGAGCAGGTCCACCTTCTGCGATGCGGGACCGTTGTCGAGATACGACCAGACCCGTCCGGCCGGTTTCGCGTCCGCGGGATTCACGAAGCGCGAGGAAGGATCGACGACCGTGGACCAGACCTGCTGGAATGCGTACTGCGCGTCGCGTTTCTTGAGCACGATCTGCACGGGTTTCTTCGGCCACGGGAAACGCAGCGATTCATGAAACGTCGCGGGGCGCTCTTTGGCCTCGCTGGTCGTTTCGAACTCGCCGTAGACCGACGCGAAGCCTTTCGAGAAAACCACCTGGTTCGTATCGCGGTCGATCACTTCGAAGTAGTACTTGCCGAGGTTGGAGGTGTCGATGAGGCGCGTGCGGCTTCCCGGCCACGGACCATCGGAAAGGACGCGGTCGAGGGCGACGATCTCCTCCCCTTTCGGCGTCGACGTGTGGAAGTAGTCGACGCGCATGGTCTTGTCGAGGAACAGCTCGTCGAAGGTGGCGGCGAACGTGGGCACGGTCGAGAGAAGCAGAAGAAGAAAGAGAAGAGCTCGATGGCGCATGACGAGATTGTATTTGGAGTGCGGCGGCAAAGCCGCCGCTTTCAAAAGCGGCAGCTTTGCTGCCGCACTCCATAATTGCGAATAGGATCGGCCCGGCCGGTGTTCTCCATGCCTCCCGGCGATGTAAACTTATTCGTACGCATGAGTCTTCAGCCCAAGGCGATTACGTCGTTCTTCCTGCGCGTCTCCGCGATCAGAGCGGTGGCGCTCTACGCGGTGCACACGGTTGTGTTCACCGCGTGTTACGCCGCCGCATGGCTGGTGCGCTTCGAATTCTCCATCCCGCCCGAATATCTCCCTGTCTTCAAGGCAAGCTTCGCCGTCGTGGTCGGCATTCAGCTTCTGGTCGGCGTCTTCTTCAGCTTCTATCGCGGCTGGTGGCGCTACGTCGGCCTCGCGGACGTCGTGCGCCTCGTCTTCGGCATGACCACCTCGCTCGCCGTCCTCATCGGCGCCTGGTACCTCGGCGGGACCTTCGGCATCGACGCGCGCTTCGTGAAAGTCCCGCGCGGCGTGCTGCTGATCGACTGGTCGTTCTCCCTGCTTACCCTCTTCGGCGCGCGCGTCGCCATCCGCCTCGGCCGCGACCGCTTCCGTGGCAGCGACGAGGCGCCGTCCAGCGCGCGTCGCGTGTTGATCGTCGGAGCGGGCGATGCGGGCGAAACGCTCGCGCGCGAGATCGAACATCGTCCGCAGCTCGGCATGAAGGTGGTCGGCTTCGTCGACGATCAGCGCGCGAAGTGGCATTCGCACATCCGCGGCATCAACATCTACGGTCCGATCTCGAGCATCGGAACGCTCGCCGATACGCTGGGCGCCGATGAAGCGCTGATCGCGATTCCGAGCGCGTCGGGTAAGCGCATCCGCGAGATCCTCCATCACCTCGCCGCGGCCGACCTCCGCTTCAAGACCATGCCCGGGATCGATCATCTCGTCAGCGGCAAGGTGCACGTCACGCAACTGCGTCCGGTCAACGTCGAGGATCTGATGCGCCGCAAGCGCGTCGACCTTCCCGGCGATCCGGTGCGCGAGCTCTTCCGCGGCAAACGCGTGCTCGTTACCGGCGCCGGCGGCACGATCGGCACCGAGCTGGCCGTGCAGATCGCGCAATTCGAGCCGGAGAGCCTCGTGCTGCTGGAGCGCTCCGAGTTCGCGCTGTACGAATCGCGCAAGCGGCTTTCGCGCGAGGTGCCGTGGTCGACGTCGCGCATCATCCCGGCGCTCGTCAACCTGACCGACTACGACGTCGTCGACGCGACGCTCGCGCGCGAGAAGCCGCAGATCGTCCTGCACGCCGCCGCGCACAAGCACGTCGGACTCGGCGAAGAGAATCCGCCCGAATACGTCCGCAACAACTGCGTCGCCACGCGCCGCCTCGCCGAGCTGTGCACCGAGCACAATGTCGAGCGCTTCGTGCTGATCTCGACCGACAAGGCCATCAATCCGACCAGCGTGATGGGCGCGTCGAAACGCGCGGCGGAGATCGCGCTCCTCGACGTCGCGTCGCGCGAGAGGATGAAAGTGACCGCCGTGCGATTCGGCAACGTCATCGGCTCGTCAGGCAGCGTCATCCCACTCTTCATGGAACAGATCGCGGCCGGCGGCCCGGTCACCGTCACGCATCCCGAGGTGACGCGCTACTTCCTGCGCACGTCGGAAGCGGTGTCGCTGGTGCTGCAGGCGGCCACGCTCGGTGCGCACGGCTGCATCTTCATGCTCGACATGGGCGAGCCGGTGAAGATCGTCGACCTCGCGCGCGACATGATCCGCCTCTCGAACCACACCGAAGAAGAGATCCCGATCGTCTTCACCGGACTGCGCGCGGGCGAGAAGTTGTACGAGGAAATCCGCCTCGAGGGTGAGTCGATCAAGCCGACGGTGCATCCGCAGATCGTCGTCACCGAAGCGCCGCAGCCCGATTCGCGCGTGGTCGCGCAGTGGCTGGAGAAGGCGCGCATGGCGACGAGCGCGACGGAAACGATCTCACTCCTCGCGCGGCTGGTTCCGGAGTACACGCCTGCAGTGCCCGTCGCGGCGCCGCCGCCGTCGTTCGCCGACCGGCCGCTGCGCATCGTGTCCGAGTCCGGCGCGACCGTATGACGTCGCGTCCGGCGCCACGCCACCGGACGTTCTACGCGCGGTTCGGCAAGCGGGTGTTCGATCTCGTGGTGGTGATTCCGGCGCTCGTCATTTGCGCGCCGCTGCTGCTGTTGATCGCGGCGCTGATCCGACTCACCTCCCGCGGTCCCGCTTTCTTCCGCCAGGAACGCCTCGGCCGCAACGGCACGACCTTCGTTGCCCTGAAGTTCCGGACGATGACCGACAAGCATCGCGTGCCGGACACGATCGCGTACAGCGGCGACGCATCGGAAGTGACGGTGGTCGGCAGCATCCTTCGCCGCACGAAGCTCGATGAGCTGCCGCAGCTCATCAACGTGCTGCGCGGCGAGATGTCGCTGGTCGGTCCGCGGCCACAGCTCGCGGTGCAGCTCAAAGACTTCGATGAGAACGCGAAGCTGCGGCTGCTCGTGCGTCCCGGTCTCACCGGCATGGCCCAGACGCACGGCAACGTGGTGCTGTCGTGGCCGGAGCGCTGGTATTACGACGCGCAGTACGTACGCAATCTGTCGCTGCTGCTCGACCTCGAGCTGATCGCGCGCACGTTCGGTGTGCTCCTGCACGGCGAGGAGCGTTACACCGAGCGGCCGTCGCTCGAGTCGTGACGCGCGCTCTCGATCTCCAGACGGATCCCCTCTTCGAATGACCGCGGCCGGAAGCCGAAGTCGCGCGCAGCCTCGTCGTGCGAAAACGATTTGTTCTCGTTGAGCCGGAGGATCTGCTCCGACTTGAACGGCAGCTTCAGGCCGGTGCGCTCGACCGCGCGCATCATCGCCACCACCGGCGCGACGGGGATATGAATCCTGCGCACGCGCCGGCCGAGCACGCGCGCGACGGTGCCGATCACTTCGTTGAACGTGAGCGGCGCGGCGCCGGAGATGTTGTACGCGCGGCCGATCGTCGCGTCGAATCGCAACGCGTCGACCACCGCCGCGGCGACGTCGTCCACGAACACCGGCTGCTGCAGATGTTCGCCCGATCCGGCGACGGTAACGAATGGCCAGCGTTGCAGGTGACGGATGAGGCGGATCATGTTCCGGTCACGCGGGCTGCCGTAGATCATCGTCGGGCGGATCAGCGTCCAATCGAGACCACTCTCGGCGATGGCCTTCTCCGCCTCGGCGCGCACGCTTTTCGTTTTCGCCGCGAGCGTCGTGAAGATCGCAGTAGTGCCGACGAACACCGCGCGCCGAATGCCCGCTGCGCGCGCGGCCTGAACGATTCCCGGTCCATGTCCGAAGCCGATCGACGCCACGCACACGAGCACATCCTGCCCTCGCATCGCTTCGGTCAACCGCGGCACGTCGGCGTTGTCTCCTTCGATGAAACGGATGTTCGGTGGCAGATGACGCCGATCGCTCGTGGGTCGCACGAAACAGGTCACGTCGTAGCCGGCGGCCTGCAATCGCGGAGCAACGTAAGAACCGGTGAAGCCGGTCCCGCCGATGAGAAGCGCCTTCACCTCTTTCCTCGAAAGCGCGCGATCGTTTCGTTGAAGAATTGATCGTAACGCTCGGCCAGCGCGCGCCGTGAATATTCGCGCTCGACGAACACGCGGCCTTTGGAGTGCGGCGGCAAAGCCGCCGCTTTCAAACTGCGGATCGCATCCGCGATCTGCTGCGCGTTTTCCGGCTCGACTACGACCGCCGCGCCGGAACGCGAAAGAATCTCGGCCGTCTCTCCGCGCACGCTTGCAACGATCGGCCTTCCCATCGCCAGGATCTCGAACATCTTCGAAGGGATGAACGTACTGAACAGCGGAACGTCGCGCAACGGTACGAGACAGACATTCGCGGCCGCGTACAAATCGCGCACGCCGCGCTTGTCGACGGGATCGAGGAAGCGGACGTTCGACGCCGCGGTGGTCTTCGCTCGCTCCATGACGACCGGCTTATCCGCTCCTTCGCCAACGAACACGAATTCGACGTCGGGCTGATCGCGTAAGAGCGCGGCCGCGTCGACCACCGCTGACAATCCCTGCGAGATGCCATGCGCGCCGATGTACAGCACGATGAATTCGTCGCCGAGGCCGTACTCGGTGCGAACGCGTTGCGGATCGGCGAGATCCTCGCGCCAGAAGTCGATGTCGGCGCCGTTGGGAATCGTAAGCACCTTCTCCGCCGGCACTCCTCGCGAGATCAAATTCTGCCGGAACGCCTCGGTCACCGTGACGATGCCCGCCGCGCGGCGATAGAGCCAGAGCTCGAGACGTTCGAGGATGCCGAGGATGGTTTTGTTGCGCAGGATGCCGAGGTCGGCGAAGAGGGCGGGCCAGAGATCGCGGACTTCCATGATGAACGGGACCCGCAGCCGCGCGGCCATCCGCTCCGCGGCGATCGCGGCGAAGAGCGTCGGCGATGTGCCGACGATGACGTCCGGACGCGCGAGGCGGCTCTTGCGCATCAGCATCGACGACAACATGAACGAGACGTGGCCGAGCGTGCGCTTGATGATGCCGCGGTTCGGCGTGACGTAACTCCAGAGCCGGTGCACGTCGAAGCCGTCGAGCGTCTCGTGGAAATAGCGTGCTTTCGCGTAGCCGGGATAGATCTGGCCGGTCGGGTGATTCGGAAAGCAGGTCACGATATGCACGCTGTGGCCGGCGCGCAGCCACTCGCGCGACAGGTCATGGATGCGGGCCGACGGGGCTCCGATCTCGGGCGTGAAGTAGTGCGAGAAGACGGCGATCTTCATGCAGTTTGCACCAGCCGCAACATATCACCCGTCCATGCTCAGGCTCGTGCTCGCGGCGTCGCAGATGCACCCGCAGTTCGAAGAGACGAACACCATCGAGCGCGTGCTGGTCGACGTGCGCGTGACAAACGATGACGGCGTGCCGGTGACCGCATTGACGGCGGACGACTTCATCGTGAAGATCGGCAGAGCGGCGACCCGCGTGGATCAGCCACCTTCGTCGATGAGTCGACTAAGGCCATCTGGAGCGACGGGCTCTCAGCCCGTCGACCCGGCCGTCTCTTCGTCGTAGTCGTCCAGACCGACTTCGCACGAAACACCGCGCGCGTGTCCGGCCAGATGCACTTCAACCGCTACGCGGAACGCTTCATCCAAGCGCTCGCACCGGACGATCGCATGGCCGTCCTCTCGTTCGATTCGCATCTCAAGTTCCGGCTCGACTTCACGAGCGACAAGGAGGCGGTCAGCGAGGCCATTCGCGGATCGTTGTGGATCGACGATCCGCCTCCTCCGTCGATTCGTGTACTCACCCGCGCTCGTATCGCGCCTCGTCGCGATGCGATGAAACGCGTGACGAGCTCCGAGGCGGCGTTGTTGATGGTAGGCAACGCGCTGCTACCGATCGAAGGTCCGAAAACCTGCTGCTTCTCGGATGGGGTCTCGGACAGCGCAGCGGTGGCGTGGTGTCGATGCGCCGCGAGTGGAAGGCTGCGCGACGCGCGCTCGATGCGGGCGCGTGACGTTGTTCGCGTTCGACACGACCGTCGCCGACGATCACGACCTCGAGCTCGGATTGCAGAGCGCGGCGACGCAGACCGGCGGTTTCTGCGCGAAGACGCGCGTGTTTCCGAAGATCGGACTCGATCGACTGGAACGCACGTTGCGCCGACGCTATGAGCTCGAGCTGCGCGTGCCGACGTCGATGAAGCAGGGCGCACACGAGCTCACGATTCGCGTGAAGCGCCGCGGCGCGATCGTGCTCGCGCCTTCGTCCGTCGTGGTGCGCTGACACGAGAGAACGACGAGAGGCGTCTCCATGTCAGCAACCCACGGCTTGCTGCTTGCACACGCTCGTGTGCAGGAGGTTTTGCATGGCAAGCAAATACGGGAAGAAGGCCTCGGACAAAGTCGAAGAGAACATGCACGAGATGAAGCGGGGCAAGTTGAAGAGCGGCCGCTCGGGCAAGAAGGTGACGAGCCGCAAGCAGGCCATCGCCATCGGCCTCTCCGAGGCGAGACGCGAAGGCGGCAAGGTGCCGTCGAAGAAATCGAGCTCGAAGAAGTCTTCGTCGAAGAAGTCTTCGTCGTCGAAGAAATCGTCCTCGTCGAAGAAGAGCTCCTCGCGCAAATCGTCTTCGAAGAAATCGTCGAAGAAGTCCTCGAAGAAGAAGTAGTGCGAGTTGACGCGGACCGGGGCCTCCGTTAGATTGAGCGCCCTCGCGGCCGGAATAGGGCCTCGGGACAGTTCGTTGACACGGTTCCGAGTTTCAGGCGCTTAGCTCAGTCGGTAGAGCATCACCTTCACACGGTGGGGGTCAGCGGTTCGAGTCCGCTAGCGCCTACCAAAAGTAACTTCCTGACGCCGCTCTGGTTAACCATACCGGGCGGCGTTTCGTTTTGGTGCTCAGGGGCTTGAGGTGTTCACGATCACTCGCGCCGCTTCAGCGCGATAGGTAATGACGAGAACAAACGCTAAAGGTACGCGACACAGCGATAACTATCGTGTGAGGAGCGAGTTCAAAGTGCCCGCGCTGACGAGATCTGGTACCGCGCAGTCTATGTAAGCTCTTGATAATGAACACGTAAACGTTCACACCGGGAGGCCAGACCCGCTGCCCTGTTCTAGATGAAAAACGAAGTGACCGTCGTTCGATGACCTGCGCTCAGGTGTGTTCTGGTCGATCGATGCCGAGGTCACGGCAGATCTTCCGGACCAACTCGTCGCGGATCTCGGGATGACGAGGGACTGCGGAACGGCGATTCAACGCTCGATTGATGAACCAGGAGTGGCGGCTGCCCTCCCGATCAAGTTCACAGCCATGTGCGCTGAGCCAGCGGTCGAGCGCACGCCGCTTCATACGGCGATGCGAACTTCCTCGAAGTGGTCCGCGGCTGCGGAGCGGGCGTCGGCCCGATTGAAGTCGAGTGCTTCCTGCAGGGTGATCCGGAGGGTTTCAAGAAGTGCGTCGCGTGAGGATTCCTGGCAGTTCACGCCGGGCACCTCCTCGATCCAACCAATCCACCAGTCGCCTTCCTGTTTGATGATTGCCGTGTATTCGCTCATGGCCGAACCATCCTACCATCGCAGCAGACGCGCCCGGGGTGAACCCTGTCGGACACCTCGCCGCCGCCTGCGATCGACAACATCGAGGGAAATCTCGCCAGCGAGGACTGTATGTTCTCGAGACGCGTCGTCCCGCATTCGCTGGAGGACTTCACAGGTCATGTGTTCGAGGAAATGATTCGCGAGCTGCTGCGTTCCGCGCATACAGGCGATCGGGTGGTTGCCCACAACATGGCCCTGAACGTCGACGCGCGGGCCTATCACGCATACAGCTTCCGGACAGTGGCAGAGTCAGACTCGGGCGCGCTCCTCGATGAATTCCTTGCGCTGCCGGTGCCGCGGCTGTTTCTCTACGGCGAGGCCAACCGTCATTTATCGTATCTGCCTCTGTTGCGCAGGAGCGACGTGCAGGTCGTCGAAGTGCCGGACAGCGGCCACTTCGTCTTTTACGACAACCCAGTGGCAACCTTTCATGCAGTCGGCGCGTTCGTCGATGGCAATGGCCCGTTCCGCTCTGGTTCGCACCTGAGCGGATGAGGAACACTAGTGTGGTGAGTCAGAAGTCCGTCGGATTTCTGACTCACCACACTAGTCGCTTCTCAACGTCGAGGCCGGATCGAGTCGCGCCGCGCGCCTGGCGGGAATCCACGCCGCGACGAGGGCCGTCGCCAACAGCAGCACTACGATCGCAACGAACACCGTGGGATCAGCCGGGCTGACGTCGAAAAGCAGCGATCGCAGGAGTTGCGCGAGAGGGAGCGCGGCGATGAGACCGATCGCAACCCCCACAACCGTCATCGACAGACCTTGACGCAAGACCAGCCCGACGACATCGCGCCCGGCCGCACCGAGCGCGATGCGAATGCCGATCTCCTTCGCACGCTGAGACACGCCGTACGACATCACGCCGTAGATCCCGATCGCCGCCAACAGAATCGCGCTCACGGCGAACGCCGTGAGTACGTTGGCCTGGAGTCGCGGTCTTGCCACGGCAGCAGACATCCGCGCATCCATCGTTTGAATCGCGGCGATCGGCTGATCGGGATCGATCGCCGCCACCTGACCGCGAATGGCCGATGCAAGCGTTCCCGGATCGGTGAAGGAACGGACCGCGAGGTACATCGACATCTCCCCTTCCGAGCCCTGCGAGTAAGGCACGTAAACGAGCGGTACCGCCTCGGCATCGGGCGAACCGTAGCGCACATCCGCCGCGACGCCGACGATCGTGAACTTGCCCGGCTCGTAGCCGGGTGAAACAGCCGCGAAGGACTCCGGCGGCAGCATCGACAGCGGCGGGTTGACGGAAATCAGCTTGCCGAGCGGATCCTGGTCCGGCCAGTGGCGTCGGGCCATCGCCTGGCTGATGATCGCCACTTTCGGCGCATCCTGCGTGTCGCGGTCATTGAATGCTCTTCCCCTGAGGACGCGAATGCCCAACGCGCGAAAATAGTCGCCCGCCACGACGCGGTACTGAATCGGTGACAACCCTTGAATGTCCGGCGGCAGCGGCCGATCGAGTAGAGCCGCATTCTTGGCCCATACGTCGCCCATCAACGGCAGCCCGTTGATTGCGCCCGCTGCCTCGGTTCCGGGCAGCGAGCGAACGCGTTCGATGAGATCGTCGTAGAAGCGAACCGCCTTCCGGTACGCCTGTGCGTCGAACTGCCGGTGCTGCTCCAGATTCACGTACTTCTGCTGCGGCAAATTGATCTGCATCGTCAACACGTCGGCTGATTCAAAACCGAAGTCGACGTGCAACAGTTGACGCAGACTCTTGACCATCAATCCGGCGCCAGCGAGCAACACCAGTGACAAGGCAATTTCCGCGACGATCATGGCCGCGCGAAGTCGCTGCCGTGAGCCACCATCCGACGCACCTCGCGATCCATCCTTGAGGCACTCTGCCAGATCGACTCGCGTACCGTGAAGCGCAGGCAACAGTCCCAGCGCAATACCGGTCGCCGTTGCCACGGCAAACGTAAAGACGAAGACGACGGGATGGACGCCGATGTCCTCGGCACGCGGAAGCACCTGACGGCTGATCAGATTGACCGCGTTCGCGCCCAGCCATGCCAGTGCCAGCCCCAGCACGCCGCCGAGAATCGAGAGCGACAGACTCTCGATCAGAAACTGGCGAATCAGCCGACGGCGCGTAGCGCCCATCGCAAGACGCACGGCAATCTCGCGCTGTCGGCTCACCGCGCGAGCGAGCAGCAGGTTCGTGAGATTGGCGCACGAGATCAACAACACGAAAGCGACCGCGCCGAGCAGAATCAGCACTGCTCGACGCACCGAGCCAACGAGCGCATCCTGCAACGGCTGCACGCTGATCGACGTCCCGTTGTACGTCGAAAATTCTGCGGCGATGGACGCGTGGATTCGGTTGAGATCTGCCGCCGCCTGCTCGTGACTCGTCCCGGTCTCGAGGCGACCGACCATGCGCAGAAAGTAGTTGTTCCGCGAGTTCATGTTGTCGCCGGGCTCGAAAGCCATCGGCGTGACCATCTGGATCTCGGGATTGAGAAAAGCAAACCCCGCGGGAAGGATTCCGATGACGTCGTGTGGCTGGCCATCGATCGGAATGGACTGGCCCGCAATGTTCCGCGAGCTGCCGAACCGGCGTCGCCACAAACCGTCACTCACGATGACCACACGATGGTGGCCCCACTGCTCGTGCTGCGCAATGAACCCTCGACCGCTCACCGGCTGAACGCCCAGGCACGCGAGGAATCCCGACGAAACGGTGAGCGCCAGTACGCGTTCCGGCTCCGGACCACCAGTGACATTCACATTGCGAAAATAAAACGCTTCGAGATGTTCGAGCGTCCGATGCTGCTCGCGATATCGATAGAAATCCGGCGGCGCAGCAAAGGCCGGCGTGCGGTTCGTCCCTGTGGCGGGTCGGACCATGACAAGAGCACTCGGGTCTGCATACGGGAGAGGGCGAAGCAGCAGTGTGTTGACCACGCTGAACATCACCGCGTTCGCTCCGATGCCGAGTGCGAGTGTCAGCAGAACGACCGCGGTGAAGCCCGGGGCTCGCCGCATCGATCGCGACGCGAACTGCAGGTCTTTGAGCAGTGTCTCGATCATCGGGATGCCACTCCGATCACGGATCTGTTCACGCGTCCGATCGAGACCGCCGAGCTTGAGGAGCGCGACACGGCGCGCTTCCACGGCGCTCATTCCTGCACGCTGATTGTCGTCAACGTGCATTTGCAGGTGGGACTCGAGCTCCTCGGAGAATTCACGCTCGCGGCGGTCGCGCGAGACGACATACAGCAGACGAATCCACCACGCCCGCAGCGACCGCATCATGACGACGCTCCCGCGAGAAATTTCGCCAGGATGGCGGAAGTGCGCTCCCAGTCGCGCATTTCCTGCTCGACGCGCTTGTGGCCGGCACGGGTGAGCTTGTAGAACTTGGCGCGACGATTATTGTCGGACAGGCCCCATTCCGCCTTTACGTAGCCCTCCTGCTCGAGCTTGAGCAGCGCGGGGTAGAGGGTCCCGTAGTTGATGGCTAGCTCGTCACCGCTGGTCTGCTCGATGCGGCGGGCGATCCCGTAGCCGTGGAGCGGACCCATCGACTCCAGCGTTCTCAGAATCATCAGGGTCAGCGTGCCCTGCAGAACGGCAGCTTGGTCGGTCATGCATTCTCCTATGGGAAAGCCATATGATGATGACACGGTCCCCTATTGGATTACAATAGAAGAAGAGGAAGTCGGCACACCAGAGGGGAGGGGACGGGCGGGATAATCGATGGTGATTGGCCCGCCGGCGCTACCGATCCATTTCGCGGCTCACCGGCTGCTCTTCATCCGACAGAGCGGATTGCCGTGGAACCGCCGTTGCCGCGATCCGTTCGCGCAGCGTGCGTATCTCGGCGGCGAGCTCCGTGAGCTCCTCGCGCATGCGGGTCGTCTCGGCACGCGACTGGCGGTTGAGCGTATGCATCACCGCGAGCAGCGCACGATCGATGGCGCGTTGCTGCACCCAGAAAACGCGGATGCAGCGCAGCACCAGACGCCGCAACGGCGTCATGAGACGCTGCATTGGCGAAGGGAGGTCGGGCCGCGGTGCTCCAAGAAGCGACTCCGCGGCGATCGCGTCGATCTCGAAGGCGTCTGGCGGTTCGACGGTCACCTCGATTGTTTGCGGCGCGGATGCAGGCACCGCCTCACTCGGGCGTCGCTGATCCTCGAGCAGGCGGCGCAGCAGCGGCCCACGCGCTCTCGGGCTGTGCAACGCCTGAATGTCTGCGCGCGCGCGTGCGCCGACGGCGGCCGCAGCGCCGGGATCGACGTACACCCGGACCATCTGCTGCGCCGCGGCGGCTACTTCAGGCTCGGCCCAGCGCGAGTCGCGCGGATACGGCGCCGCGTGATCCCCCACCTTGGTGAGCCGCGCCGGAACCAGGTAGCTGTTGGATTCGTTCGCGAACTCGAGCGTCGACGAATACGCCGTGCTGATCACCGGCTTCCCCATCGCCATCGCCTCGGCCACCGTCAATCCGAACCCTTCCGAACGATGCAGGGAAACGTAGCAGTCGCACGCGTCGAGCATCGAAAAGTAGTCATCGCTCGAGACATAGCCATCGCGAATGACGATGTTCGATCGGCCCGCCGCCGCGATACGCAACTCTTCGTCTTCCGCCGCGTGCCGTTCCGCATTGGTGGTCTTGATGTAGAGCACGACCTCAGGGCGATCGGCGAAGGCCTGCCGGAATGCGGCCACCACCGCCAGAGGGTTCTTGCGCCGGAACACGCTGTCGTAGTCGAAGCAGAAGAGAAAGAGGAAGCCTTCCGGCATCCGGAGCTCCGCGCGCGTGCGCGGTCGTACCTCCGGCACCACCACCGGCAGAGGAAAAGCGCGCACGGGTTTGGTGAGGCTGCGCGAGAGTGCATCGGCGGTGAAACTGCTGATGCCCCAGACCTCGTCGAGATAGTTCTCGCTTCGCGCCATCGCAGGGGGCAAGTCCTCCACTTCCCAGGCCCAGAGACCGATATTGCGGGCGCCCACGGGCAACTGCTCGCGCATGTCCTCGATGAAGAGCGGCAACGGATCGGCGTTGATGCACAGAAGGTTCGTGTCGAACGAAGGCACCGCCGCGCCGAGGTCGCGAAACTCGCGTTGCTGGCGGCTGATGGTGCGCGTGAACGGCACGACTGCGTACGGAATCCCTTCCGCCGCGAGCGCCGCCACAACGGAACGGACGATCTGGCCGGTGCCGCTTTCTGAATACGCGTAGCCGTACACGTTGACGCCGGGAGTCAGTTTCTCGCTGTGCACCATCGACGTGGAAGCGCGTGCAACTCGACGAGGGATGAGCTGCGGCGGGATCTGGTGCTCGTGAACGCCCTGCGTCCTCACCCACTCGAGGAATCGCTCCGCGTCGGCGGACTGGATGTTCGGAAAGGCAACGCGCAAGTCCGCGCGCTCGCTCCAGATCTCGCCGAGATACGCCGGGATCGCGGTCGCATGCGGCCACGGCCGCAGCAGACGTCGGACGACGTCGTCCGCGCCGGCACGCGAGAACGGATTCGGAAACGAGACAGTGCGCTCTTTCGCTTCGTCCTCGACATACGTGCGGTGCAGCACTCTGCGCATCCGTGCGTCGAGTGTTAACTGCGCAGCAGTCATCGCGAAGCCGTATGGCAATGCGTCGCACTCTGCGAAACCAGCCTCCTCCAACGCCGCTGCATAGCGCCCGCAGAGATCGGCCAGCACGGGCGCCTCACTGAGCCGCACGCGCGGCGGTGCAAGCTGATGCTTCGAGAGGAGATGCGGGATGCGCGGAGAGAAGCCGCTGAAGTGAAAGAAGCGCAGCGGCCGCCCGTTGACGAGGATGCGATCGCCGTCGCGCGTGAGAAAGCGATGGGCCAGATTCCAGTAGGCGACGTTGTACCCCGGATCCTTGAGGATCGCGGGCTCGAAGAGCGCCGGCGCAAAATCGATCCAGCGCTGATCGACGAACAATCCGCGGCGTATGTCGTTCAGACAATCGCGCCGGAGCCGCTCGCGCCACCACGGAAGAAACGTTCGCGCCGCCTCGGCGGACAGCGCGAGAAATCCGAGGTTGTAGATGCCGGAGAGCAGCAGATCGCGGTCTTCGGGACGCTTGCCGTCCCGTGGCAGCGGCTCTGTGACATGAGGGGTCAGGACCATGCCGTGCGCACGAGTCAACGGCTCGAGAGGTCCGAGGGAATCGAAGACCTCGATGTCCGGATCGAGATAGATCACCACCGACGCGCCGCGCGCGAAGAGATGCTCGAAGGCCCAGGGCTTCACGGCCGTGGCGAGCTCGGTGACGTCGTAGGTTGCCGCCATCGTGTAGAGATCGGATGGCGGATCGAACGGAAGCTGGTCGGCGTGGATGATCTCGAATGAAGGCTCCGGCGAAATGGTGCGGTCGGGATCGTCGAGGATGACGACATGCAGGCGTGAATTCGGGTTGTGGCATGCCACGCTGGCAGCGAGCACGCGCGCGTACGCAAGATAGTTACGCGCGATGATCGTGAAGACGATCGTCTCGCGTGTGAGTGGCGTCTCGATCGCCGCGATCGACGCGGCTGGTCGGAGTGCAGACAACTCTTCATCGCGCGCCTGCAGGACGAGCTTGACCGAAGCCAGCTCCGCATCACGTGCCGCCAGCATCTCGCGCGCGCCAACCGCCAGGCGATCGATCTCCACCTGAAGAGCGTCGCGCGAGACGCGCAGCGCCATTGCGTCGTCGAGGAGCTTGCGCCGCTCGACGTGCGCAGCGATGAGGACTTCCGCCGCACGCTCGGAGACGAGCTCGGGATACTTCTCATAGACACGCTGCAACGCCGGCACATAGTCGGTCCGGCGCAGGAACCGCTGGTGCATCGAATCGGGCCGGATGCGGTATTCGAACGTCGGCCGCGGAATCCGAGCGAATCGCCAGCCGCGCGCCGCCGCACCGAGCCAGAAGTCCCAGTCTTCCCAGATGTGAAGTGCGAGGTCGTACCCGCCCGTGTCGGTCCAGACTGCACGGCGCACTACGGCACACGCATCGATGTAATTGCTGCTGAGCATGCGCGGCAGATCGAACTCCGGCACGGTGACATCGCCGCTGTGCGCGCCAAACTCTCGCCGATCGCCGTAAACCACACCGGCGGCGGGATCGGCATCAAGCAAGGCAACGGCCTCTGCGGCGAAGCCGGGCAGCAGGCGATTGTCGGCGTCAAGCGGCAGAAAATAGTCGCCGGCGGATGCGGCGATCCCGCGGTTGCGAGCCGAGGAGAGACCGGCGTGCGGCTGTTCGATCACATGATGCCCAGCTTCGCTGAGCGCGGCGAGCACTTCGCGCGTGCGCGGCTGCGTCGAGCCATCGTCGACGATGATGAGCTCCGCCTCGGGCGCGTTCCGCATGACGCTGGCCACGGCGTCGATCACATAGTCGCCGTCGTTGTGGCAGGGAATGATGACCGACAGGCGCGGACGCTCCGCGGGTGAAGGGAGGCTTTCGCGTGACGCGGCTTCGCATCTGCGATCGTTGCCGAGGTCCGCCGCGTCGTCGAGGGCGCCGAGGAGTTGCATCGCGTCGGCATTCGCATGCTGCCAGAGGCGGGGCAGCGGATCATCATCAGGGAACGAGATAAACGCGTCCTCAGCGAACGTCGCGGTGTCGACATCCATACCAAACTGCCGTCGCACCAACGCGCCGAACGCCTCGGGATCGCGCAGCACGCGATTGGCGCTGACGAGCAACGTCCGGTCGCGATGTCGCGTGTGAAAGTCGAGGATGCGCCGGTTGTAATGCGTCCAGATGCGCGACGGATAATCGGGATGTTCGAGCCACACGCCGGCACCGGTGCGGAGCATCGAGTCCGCGACTTCCCACGGGTTTCGATAGACGAGAAGAAAACGTGCTTCCCGTCCGAACACCTCATCCCAGAAGTCGAGGAGCAGCGAGGTGCGCGGATCTTTCCACCCCCACGCCGCACCTCGATGATCGCGCGCGGCAACGAGCGCTGCTGCTGAATCGCGATATGCAGGAAGCAAACTGGCGTCGAACGCTCCGCTCTCCGTCCATCCCCAGTCGCGATGGCCATCCTCGGGCGGAGTACACCCGGCGAGAATGCGCCGGTTCAGGGCCTGGAGCTCGACGTCGTCGAAGTGGTCGCCGAGCAGCGAAGCGACAGGCGATATACCCGACCGGTGCATGCCGGTGATGATCAATCGAAGGGGAGGATTCATCAGCGAGGCTCGGTGGCGCATTGTAGTAGGCTTCGGCGCGCCTCCCGTTCCTCCGCGGGAGAACACGGAATGCCGCAGGAAAGCGAACCAGGACGACTGCGGACGAGCCTTCTCATCGGCCTCGTCTGTATGCTGGTCTACAACGTCAACGGGCGCGCGATCACTGCCGGCGATACGTATCCGGCCCGCTACCTGCCGTTCGCGATCGTGAAGTACGACACGATCTTTCTCAACCCGGTGGCGAAGGTCGCGGCTCAGGGTCGAGGCGACGGAGCGTACTGGATGTTGCACCGACCCGACGGCCGCATCATCTCGATGTATCCCATCGTGGTGCCGCTGCTCATCGCGCCGCTTTACGTTCCCGCGGTCGGTTATCTACACCTGAAGGGCTGGACCGATGGGCAACTGGATTACCTGGCGAGGATCATGGAGAAACTCTCCGCGTCGTTCCTCGCCTCGCTCAGCGCGTCGCTCCTTTACCTGCTGCTGCGACGTCGGGCCAGTCCATCGATCGCCCTCCTGCTCACCGTCGCTTATGCCTTCGGCACCACGACGTGGGTGATCAGCAGCCAGGCCTTATGGCAGCACGGGATGGGTGCGCTGCTGATCATCGGCGCACTGCTTTTTCTTACGGGAGCGTCCACTGCGCCGCGTGTGATCGCGGCCGGATTGCTTTGCGGGCTCATTGCCGCCAACCGTCCGCCCGACTTCATCCTCGCTGCGGGGCTGGGAGTTTACGGACTGTTCTGGGCGCGCCGGCGACACTGGGTGTTGTTCGTCGCGGCATGTGCACTGCCGCTGGCGATCCTGCTGCTCTACAACTTCGGCGTGGCCGGCAACGTGCTGGGCGGCTATGGACTGATCGGCAAAGCCGCGTTCTTCAGCCATGACCTCCTACCCGGCGTCGCGGGATTGCTCTTCAGCCCTGCGCGCGGTCTGTTGATCTTCTCTCCCTTTCTGCTTTTCCTCGTGCTGGCGGGCCGCTATTTCCCGTGCAGTCGCGAAGAGCGGTTCCTGACCGTGGCGATGATCGCAGCGGTTGCTCTGCAGATCATGTTGTATGCGAAGGCCGACTGGCGCGGCGGCCTCTCGTGGGGACCGCGCTACATGACCGACTTCCTGCCGTTTCTGATCTGGATACTGGTGCCGGTGGTCTCTGCGTTGCGCGGTGTTGCACGGACCGGCTTCCTCGCGACGGTGGGCATGGCGATCGTCATCGAAGCGATCGGTGCCTTCTGTTACTACCCTTCGATCGACCTTCCGATCTACGCCGCGGACCGAGGAACCGAATATCACACCATGCGCGGCGTATGGCAGTGGCGCAACGCACCGTACCTGACGTCTCTGAAACAAGGTCTCGCGCCGGTTGACTTCACGACAGGGATTCGCGGGACGTTCGACCAGATCGAAGTCGACGGCCGTGTGACCTCGACCGTCACCGCCGGACAGCAGGCCTTCGCCGCCGGCTGGACGCTTGCCGGTCACGCAACACCATGGCAGATGGCGATCGTGATCGATGGCCGGCCGCCCGGCTCCACCCGTACATTTTTCGACCGGCCTGACGTGCGCAATACGCTGCACGAGCCCAGCCCAGCCGGCTGGCGCATCCCGATCGACACGGCGGGCATGGCTCCCGGCGAGTACGCGGTGACCGCGTTCGTCTGGACCTCTGAGAGAGGTGAGGGCTATTACTTCCAGGAACGCAAGCTGACCGTGCAAACGGCATCGCCGAGCGTCGACGACGATCTCAAAGAGAATTCCGTCAAGGCTGCGGCACGAATCCGAGAGCACCATCAGGAACAGGGCTACTGGCTCACGGCCTACACGAACGGGACGAACTTTCACGAGCCGCGGCACGAGATGAACACCTTTCTCACGGGGCTCCTCGTCGATCTGCTCGATCCTCTAGCCGCCACAAACAACCTCGGCGATAACCTGCAGCGCGCGCGCACGCATCTCACCGCTCAGATCGAGGCCGGTGGCCTCGTGCGCTATCACGGGCGGCCTGACGGTCCCGGCATCGGGACCCTCGGGTGTGCCATCACGCCCGACACCGACGACACGGCTCTGGTCTGGCGGCTCGCTCCCGGTCCCGACCGCGCTCAATTGACGGCCGCACTGGAAACAATCGAGCGGTATCGGACGCGCGAGGGTCTTTATCGGACGTGGCTCGCGCCGCGTAAGGACTACCAGTGCCTCGATCCCGGCAGCGATCCGAACCCCGCCGACATCGCCATTCAGATGCATCTGCTGCTACTGCTGTCCGAAGTCCGACCGGCAGCCGGCCGCGCACTCTGTGAGGATCTTCGGCCCGTCGTCGACGAAGATCGGGTCTGGGTCTATTACCGAAAAGCACCGCTGATTCCGATCCTGCGTCTGCCCGACGTCCAGCGCACGGGGTGCAAGCTCGAGTTGCCCGAGTCACGGATGCACACGGACGTTCCGGATCAGCAGATATGGACGTCGGTCGCACGCCTGGCGACTGCTCCTTCGAACACCGACGCGACGCTGATGAGGGCTGTATTACGCGAACTTGCCAGAGACGACTTCGCGCTCGTACGAATGAATCCGCCGCTCTTCTACCATAATGACCTCACGGCGACCGTCCCCAGGTATTACTGGTCCGAGGATCTCGGGTACGCGCTCTGGCTGAGACTCTATGACCGATATCAACGTCGCGGCGAACCCCAGTCCCGTTAAAGCTTCCGCGCTTCGCTACCTGTCCTGCCTGCGTCCGCAAGACATCCTCGTTCTGCAAGGACCGCCTCTGCTCGGCGCTGCATTCGCGATTGGACTGCCGGCTCTTCAGGACGTGCGCTCGTTGGCGACTCTCATGGTCGCCAACATCCTGCTCGTGACCCATATCTTCATGCTCAATGACTGGTCCGGCCTGACCAGCGACTTCGCGGACCCCAACAAGGCCGCGCGCGTTTTCACGACGAGAGGCGTCGCAAAAAAAGACATCGGCGTTCTGACGGCCTGTCTCCTGATCGCGAGTCTCTTGCTCTTCAGCAGCGTCGGTCTGTTCGCGTTCGGCCTCGCGGCAGCCATCGCGACCTTGAGCGCGCTCTATTCGCTGCCTCGCTTCAACTGGAAGGGCAGACCGCTCCTCAACTCGCTCGCGCATCTCACAGGCGGAATCCTGCACTTCCTCCTCGGCTACTCCGTCGAACGCGCCATCGATGGTCGCGGCCTCGCGACCGCCACGTTCTTCGCGCTGATTTTCGCCGCCGGCCATCTGACTCAGGAGGTCCGCGATCATCAAGGCGATACGATCAATTCCATCAGAACCAACGCGGTCGTCTTCGGGCAGCGTCGCGCATTCGCCGCAAGCCTGGTGATGTTTGCCCTGGCGCAGGTTTTCCTCGTCGTGCTTTCCGTGAAGGGGATTCTTCCGCGCCCTCTCGCCGCGCTCGTCGTCCTCTTCCCGCTGCAACTCCATTGGTCGCTCCAGACTCTGCGCGAAGGTCTCACCTATGCGAGCGTCTGCCGCTTGCAGACGCGCTATCGCGTCCTCTACGCCGTCATCGGCATGGCGATGGTGGCGGCGCTGTGCGTGGCGTGAGCACCGTTACACCCGTGGCGCCGGCACTTCGAAATGCGTGCGCACGAGGTCCGACTGCGTGTCGAGGAGCTCCGGGAACTCGACGTCGTTCAGGACCTGTACGTCGAAGATCTCCTGCACCGCATCCTCGAACTTGAGAAACGCGACGATGGTGCCATTGCGGATGTCGACGACCCAGACTCCACAGGCGCGCTCATCGAGGTGGAGCCGCCTCGACAGCGGGATCCCGTCGAATACGCTTTCGCGAACCTGCGAGAGGCCGATGAATGCATAGTGCCCCGCAAACGCGAGACCGCGCGTAAAGCCGGGAAGCAGCGCCACTGTCTCGACGCGGCCTTCTTTCGTGTCGACATACAGCAGGCTGCCCTTCCCCGACTCGAGCAGCCAGAGTTTCCCCGCATACCACCGCGGTGAATGCGGCATGGAAAGACCGCGCACGATGGTCATGCCGGAGTCGACGTCGATCAAGACGCCACCCGCCGTTTTATCCGCGCGCCAGCCACCCTGCACGTTCGTTTCGCCGAGCGCGGTGACCAGCCGAGGACGTCCCTCGACCATCGCCAGCCCGTTCAGGTGACATCGATCTTCGGGCGCGAGCTCGGTGATGAAGGGCGGCCGCCACCGCGGCACGAAACTGTGGTCCACATCGAGCGTGCACAACGTGGAGAAACGCGTGTTGACGATCCAGAGCGCGCCGCCCGCATCGAACGCGATCTCGTGGACGGCGATCTCGCCGGTCACGTGCGTGTTGCGTGGAACGAAGGCGGCGTCATGCCGCCCGCGCGGCTCGATGCGCTCCGCGACTGCCGGCGAGCTCCGATAATCCCAGACTGCGCCCGCGGTCGCGATGGCCAGACGGTTGCCGCTCGCGGCGATTCCCATCGGACTGTCGAATGCGACGAAGTGTGTGTTCGTGGCATCGCCGTCGCGGCGCACGACGACGACCCGTCCGCTCTGGTACGTGGAGAGGAGCAGCGATGCGCGCACGCTCCTCAGAACGTCCGTGAAGCTGCTCGTGTGCACACTGCGAAACGCAGGCGCGTTCTCCGCGGTGGAAAAGGGCGGTGCGAGCTCGTTCGTCACGCGCACTCGCTGCGCGGGCGGCCGCGCAAACCATTCGTGCGCGCGATCGGCAATGGGCTGCACACGGTCGAAGATGCGATCGATCTGCTCGCCGTGACGGCGCCACTTGTCGGGCATCGGCTCGGTGAGCGTGTGGCGCGAGAGCGGAAGCGGTGCGGTGAGTTGGTGATCCCAGCCGATTCCGACGAATGCGCACAGCCGCTCGATCTCCTTCTGCGGCTCGGCAACGAGAGCGTCGTAGCTGGCCACCGACCATGAGTCGGGTGGCAGCGCTTCGAGGTCGTCCAGCAGGATGCGTGTGGCTTCACTCCACTGATGCGCGACGATCTCTTCGAGCGGCCGCCCGCGTTGTTCGCGCCAGCCGGGAATGAGCACGAGCGACCACGGCGGCCCATCCCACTCCGGGAGGTCGGGATAGGTCACGAATCTCCGCGACGCCCACGCGTCGAGCATGCTGCTGATCGTCGCGCGCGGATCGCGGTAGAGATAGATGAAGAACGCGTCGGGGTGGATGGCGCGAAGAAACGGAACGCGCAGCGAGTTCTTCGGCGTCTTTTCGAGCATGCGCACGGCCGTCGGGAGACGCCGGCTGCCGTCGCGCGCGCGCAGCTCCGCTAGAAATCGCGTCTCGAGCACGGAGGCGATTATCGGCGTGGCGTCGGCCGCGGTGAGCCGGTTCGAATCCCATCCGTGCTGCGCGGGATGAAGCGCATCGATTCCCTCGATGATGACGTGGCTCTCGCCGCCGGGAGTGAAGACGGTCGGCGATTGCGCCATGGTTTCGAAGAGGAGCGACGAGCCGGAGCGCGGCGAGGAGACGATGAACACAGGCCGCTCGATGCGTCGCCTGACGAGGAACTCCGGCGTTTCCCGCGGAGCGAGGTAGGGATTCAGGGCGGGTCGCACCAACGCCTGACGGACCAGTTCTACCGCGTCGACACCGTTATCGAGTGTCACGTTCGTGAACCGCGACAACATGGAGTCGAATCGATCGAGCGATGCGCGATAGTGAGTCCACCCGCTTCGCCGCTCACCGTGCGCGTGCCAGAGAGTGCGCCACTCGTCGAGGAAACGCTCGACCGCGGCGCCGAGTGCACGGTCGCGAACGTCGAGCAGTGCGACCAGGGTGGTCTGCTCGTCAGGCGACATCACCACCGGGTAGGCATTCGGCTCGATCTCGATGCGCGGCTCGGTGTGTTCATCGAACGCAACCATCCGCGGCTCGACGTCTCCCCTGATGAGTGATGAGAACTGCGTCGAACCGGCCGTGTCAGCCACGAGATGAATCCGCCGCGTCGGATTCGGATTCACGACGTTGTGGATCTTCCATGTATCGAAGATCCACGATTCGCCCGCAGCCATGTGTACGGATGCGCCGCCGCAATGAAACATCACGGCGGGATCGGTGACGATCGGAACGTGGATGCGCATCCGTCGCATCCAGTAGTAGTTCGTATCCGAATGCCGCGTAGCCTCCGCATTTCCATCGAGTCGCATCAGCCGCGTGCGGCCGAGGGGCGCGGAGAAGGATGCGAGCACCTGGCGAAGATAGGGACATGCGCGGAGATGCGCAGTCGGCTGCATCGTGCCCTTCACCGAGTCATTCGCCGGATCACCGTCCACCGCGATGAGGGGCAGAGCGGCGTTGCCGGGATGACCTTCCGGATGCGGACGCCATAGCCGCTCGTCGAATTGCGCGACTTCCGCCGCCAGACGGGTGGCGTCGAAAGAGAGCGGGAGCTGAATGAACTCCGTTCGAAGGCGCATGCGCTGGACCGGGGATGATAGGGCCGATGCGATGCACGTCTCAATTTCCTCACGTGCTGTTATAGTTTTCGCTTCCCGTCCGTCCCCCACACACAGAGTCCGTGCAACGCTTCGTGCGCGAAGGCGAGGTCCTGAGAATGAGTCGACAGCAACGGCGATCCGCCCAGCGGAAGTACGCAAAGTCAGGAGCGCGCCTTGCCGCGGGAGTCTCCCTCGCGCTCGGCGCCGCGCTCGTTCCTGAAGCAGCGCACGCGGCGACGTTCACGGTCACGAACACGAACGACTCGGGCTCGGGCAGTCTGCGCGATGCAATCGCGCAGGCCAACGCTACTCCTGGCCCGGACACGATCGACTTCACGGTGAGCGGTACCATCACGCTCACGACCGGCGAGTTGGCGATCACCGACTCGGTGACGATCGACGGCCCTGGTGCGGCCAGCCTCACCATCAGCGGCAACAACGCCTCGCGAGTCTTCAACAGCAACGGCACAGGTGTGCTCGATGTCGTTCTCGAGGGCCTGACGCTCACCGGCGGCCTCACCGCGAACCGCGGTGGCGCCATCGACAGCCGCGAAAATCTCACCATCACGAACGCGGTCATCACCGGGAACACAGCGGAAGCCGGAGGCGGTGTTTATCAGAAGGATGGGGCGCTGATCCTGACCAACGTTGCGTTCACGAATAACGAAGCGACGGAGGCAAAAGGCGCCCTCGAGGTCGTCAGCGTGCCCAGCGCTACGTTGACGAATGTACAGATCGTCGACAACGACGCGGCGCAGTTCGAGGGAGGCCTGGGATTCAATGGCGTCGGAACCCTGGTGATCGAAGACTCGACCATTCGCGGCAACGAGACGCCCGGCGGCGTCGGCGGGATGATCATCTTCAACGGTGATCTTGTCGCGCCTGCGGTCATCCGCAGGACGACGATCTCCGGCAATTCCGCCGCAGCGTGGGCGGGTGGACTGCGGGTCTCCGGGACCACGCTCACCATCGAAAACTCTACGATCTCGGGCAATTCCGCAGGGTCGGATCCCGGGGCGTTTTATCGCAATGGCGGCGGGTTGTATCTGAAAAACACGGACGTTACGCTCCGTCATTCGACGATCGCGGGGAACACCGCCGCAAGCGGCGGAAACATCGTCCTTTACGACTCGACCGCGACGTTGACGATCGAGAATTCGATCGTCGCGGACGGAACGGCCGTCTCAGCCGAGGACATCCTGATCGTCGACGGCGGAACCGTGGCGGCGAACTATTCGCTCGTCGAAACACCGCCCGCCGGCATGACCGGCGCGAACAACATCACCGGTGTCGATCCGCAACTCGGCGCGCTTCAGGACAACGGCGGTGCGACCGAGACTCACCTTCCCGCCGCCACGAGCCTCGTGATCAACGCGGGAGATCCGTTGTTCGCCGCTCCGCCGACCACCGACCAGCACGGACTGCCGCGAGTCGCAGACGGCAGGACCGATATCGGCTCGGTCGAGGTGCAATCGATCGTTTCACTTTCCGCGGCCACGTACTCCGTCAACGAAAACGGCGGGACATTGACAGTGACCGTCAACCGCACCGGCGGCACCGCCGGCGCAATCCAGGTCGACTACGCCACCGGCGACGGCACCGCGGATGGTCTGGACTACGACGCGTCCGCCGGTACGCTCCAGTGGGCGGACGGCGACGCGGCCGCGAAGACGTTCAACGTCACGATCACGAACGACAATGTCTTCGAAGGTAACCAGACCTTCAACATCACGCTCACGGCGCCAGGAGGCGGGGCCATCATCGGCAAGTCCGCCGCTGTCGCCACGATCCTCGAGAACGACTCGCAACCGGCCATCTCGATCGGCAACGTCACGCAGAACGAAGGCAGCAGCGGCACGACGAACTTCACCTTCGCGGTCACGCTCTCCAATCCAAGCACTCAAACCGTCACCGTGAATTACGCGACGTCGAACGGAACGACGGACGCGAGCGACTTCACCGCGACGAGCGCCGCGCTCACGTTCAATCCCGAGGTGACGTCGCAGAACGTCATCGTGCAGGTCGCCGGCGACACGACCAGCGAACCCGACGAGACGTTCGCGGTAACGCTCTCTTCGCCCGCGAACGCGACCATCGCCAGCGGCATCGGTACGGGCACGATCCAGAACGATGACAGCCCCTTCACCGTCACGAATACGAACGACTCCGGGCCGGGCAGCCTTCGCAGCGCAGTCGCTTCCGCAAATGCACTGGCCGGCGCCGACACGATCAACTTCGCGGTCACCGGCACGATCACGCTGACGAGCGGTCAGCTCGCGATCACAGGGCCCGTCACCATCGACGGACCGGGATCGGCGAGTCTCACCATCGACGGCAACGACAACTCTCGCATTTTCAACGTCGACGACGCAAACGCGGCGCTGCAGAACGTGGCGATCGAGGGACTGACGCTCACCGGCGGCAACGCGCACGAGGGCGGCGCGATCCGCAGTCGCGAGAATCTCACCCTCACCGACTGTATCGTGCACGACAACGCCGCGAACCTCGGCGGAGGGATCGAGCACGCAACCGGCTCGATCGCGCTCACCAACGTCGTCGTCTCGGAGAATTCGGCCGTCAGCTTTGGGGGGATCAGTGTTCACGAAGCTACGGCCGCAAACGCGACTTTCTCGAACGTCCGCGTGATCGACAACACCGCCTCCTTTTTCATCGGCGGGCTCGGGGTGCAGATGCTTGGGACCGTGCTCATCGAGGACTCCACCATCTCCGGCAACACGTCACCGAGAGGTGGAGGGCTCAGTCTCTCGTACGCCGACCAAACGTCGCCTGCGATGATTCGAGGGACCACTGTGTCCGGCAACATCGCCACTACGAGTGACACCGGAGGCGTTTTCGCCACTGGCACGAGCCTCACTCTGGAAAACACGACCATCAGCGGGAACTCGGCAGCAGAGCACGGTGGAGGCCTCTACTTTTACGGGGCCACGATCACGCTGCGGAACAGCACGCTCACCGGGAATTCAGCGGGAATCGCCGGCGGCAACGTCCTTCATAACGGCGGAGCGACGCTCGTGGTCGAAAACTCGATCGTCGCCAACGGCGTGGCGCCGGCCGGCCCCGATATCCATTTCCTGCACGCCGGCAACAGCGTGACCGCAAATTACTCGCTCATCGAGACGCCGCCTGTCGCCCTCACCGGCGCGAACAACATCACCGGCGTCGATCCGCAGCTCGGAACGTTGCAGAACAACGGCGGCTCCACATTGACGCACATGCCGGCCAGCACGAGTCCCGTCATCAACGCCGGCAACCCGTCGTTCGCCGGTCCTCCGAGCACGGACCAGCGCGGCTCTACGCGTGTCGCGAACACGATCATCGACATGGGATCGGTCGAAGTGCAGAACATCCTCTCGCTTTCGTCGGCGACGTATTCGGTTGGCGAAAACGGAGGCACGCTCACGATCGCCGTCAACCGAACCGGCAGCAGCGGTGCTCTGTCGGTCAATTACGCCACCAGCAACGGCACTGCCACAGGCGCGGACTACGACGCCGCCGCGGGAACGCTCAACTGGGCCAGCGGCGATACGGGTGCGAAGACATTCAACGTCACCATCACCAACGACACCATCTTCGAAGGCGACCAGAACTTCAACATCACGCTTTCCTCCGCCACCGGCGACGTGACCCTTGGCACTTCATCCGCCGTCGCCACGATCACCGATGACGAATCGCAGCCGACGATCTCGATCGGAAACGTCACGCAGAACGAAGGCAACAGCGGCACGACGAACTTCACCTTCGCGGTCACGCTCTCGAATACAAGCGCGCAGACGATCACCATCAACTACGCCACCGCCAACGGAACCGCGTCGGCGGGAAGCGACTACACCGCCACGAGTGGGCCGCTCACGTTCAACCCCGAGGTCACGTCGCAGAACGTGGTCGTGGCGGTGACCGGCGAAACGACGATCGAGAACAACGAGACCTTCACCGTCACTCTTTCGACGCCGGCGAACGCGACCATCGCAACCGGCACCGGCACCGGCACGATCATGGCCGACGACGCCTCGGCATTCGGTGCGCCGCAGTTGCTCTCCGCGACGGCGGCCAGTGCGTCGCAGGTGAATCTGACCTGGGCTCCCGTCGCCGGCGCGACGACCTATGACATCTTCCGGGCAACGTCGATCGGCTCCGGCTATTCGTTACTGACGACCACGAGCAACAACTTCCATAGCGACAATACGGTCAGCGCGAACACGACCTATCTTTACAAAGTCTGCGCGAACGGCGGGCCGGGCACACCGCCGTGCAGCTCCGTGGATGCGGCCACGACGGTCGTCTTCACCGACCCGACACTCAGCAGCGCGATCAAGGTGAAGGCCGCGCACATCATGCAGCTCCGCACGGCGGTCAACGCAATGCGCGCCGCAGCGGGCCTGCCCGCGGCGACGTTCACCGACGCCACGCTCACCGCGGGCTCGACCAAGCCCAAAGCAGTGCACATCGCCGAGCTGCGGATGGCGCTCGACGCCGCGCGCGCCGCGATCGGCCTGGCGGCGCTCAGCTACACCGATCCGACCATCACCGCGCAGTCGACGAAAATCAAGGCGGCACACATCGCCGAGCTTCGCTCCGGAATCCAGTAACGTTCTGACGTCACGTCGCGAGCAGTTTTCGCAGATCGCGCGCGACGCCGCGCAGCCCGAGGCGCTCCGCCTCGGGCAGCAGCTCGGCGATCAGTTTCTCGACCTCTCGGCGATCGCCAACTTCGTCGAGCGCCTTGGCCAGGTCGAGCTGTTCCATCATCACCACGCGACGCGGTTCCCCCTTGATGGCCATGCGTACCGTTTCGCGGCGCAGCTCCACCGCGCGCGGCCAGTCGCCGAGGGCCGCGGCGACGCGCGCCTCGGCCACGAGGTACCAGAAGAATCGCGCGGAGTCGTCCTGGGTAGACTTGCGCAGACCGGCGAGCCGCCGTCGCGCCGAGGCGGCGTCTCCACGCCGTGCATCGCACCAGGACAGCACTCCACCATCGATCGCCGTCGCGTAGCGCGGGTCGCCCACCGCCGTCAACGCCGCAACTGCTTCGCGAGCGCGCGCCGCCGCCGCATCAGGACGGTCAGCCGCGAGCTCGAGCCACGCCAGGTCTGCGAGAAATCCGCCTCTTGCGTGCGCCATGCGGGCGCCGTGCGCCTTTTCGATCGCCGACATGTAGCGTTCGCGGGCAAGGTCGAGATCCCCACGGACCAGAGCGAGGACCGCGCGTGTGTGAACGATGATCGCGTGGGCGAAATCGCTCCCCACCCGCGGCGCCAGCCCCTCCGCCTCGGTGAGGTAGGCCTCTGCCCGGTCGAGATCGAGGTTCTCGATGGCAGGGACCGCGTGATTCGCGAGAGCGACCACCAGGATGTAGCGGTTGCCGGAATCGCGCAACGCCGTCAACGTCGGCTCGATCAGGGCGTCATGACTGGCCTCATCCCGCGCCCAGTTGAACAGCACCATCAGTTGCATGAGCGCGTTCGCCTCGACCCAGCGGTCACCGATCCGCTGCGCCTCTGCGACGGCCGCCCTGGCGTGCGCGATTCCTCCCTCGAGATCGGATTTCCCCTCGTTTTGCGCGAGCACCACCTGCGCGGAGATCTGACCCCGCTCGTCGCCCGCCGCGCGAAGGCCGGCCAGCGCGGCGCGGAGCATCTTGTTCGCCTCGTCCTGAGTCCCGACTCCGAGGAGAATGGCACCGAGCGCGAGGCGGGCCGCGGCGGCTTCGCGGACCATGCCCGCGGCGGTGTCGCGCTCGATGAGCGACTCCAGCGTGCGCCGCGCCTGTTCCCGGCGATCGAGACGGCTGATCGCCTCGGCGTGCAGACGCTCGGCGCGCAGGATGAGCGGAGCCGCCGCGAGTTGCTGCGCGGTCGCGCGTGCACGCGCCGCTGCCGCAGCCGCACGCTGATATTCGGAGAGCTGGTACGCGACCTGCGCCTCCACGAGATCGATGCGCGGATCGGCGCTTCGATCCGATTGCAACTGCCGCAGCCGACCCAGCGCAGCGTCCGCGGCCTCGGAGCGGCCCGACGCGGCGATGGTGCTGACCAACGCCAAGCCGATGTCGATGCGCTCCGGATCGCGCGCAAACAATTCCTGGAATTCGGAGATCGCTTTCGGCCACTCGTGGTTCGCCGCGTGCGCGGCGGCGCGCATTCGCTCGACCTCGTCGTGCGGCAGGTTGGAGGCGTTTGTGGCGATCAGACTGCCGGTGCGGCGTGCAGCATCCGCGGCGCGGCCGACTTCGCCGAGAACATTCTCCGCGCGCGCCACGCCATCCCATGCGATTGCCTCGTCCGGCATCCGTCCGCGTGACGCCGCGGCCGCGCGGCGAAAACTGTCGCGCGCCGCCGCGCCGTCGAAACGCCGCAGTTTCTCCGCGCCATCGCGCAGACCCGCGTCGTAAAAGATCGCCAGCTCACTCCGCACACTCGACTTCGAGATGCGCCATGGAATGAGCGACAACGCCACGACGACTGCTGCGGCCGTCGCCGCGAGCGCGGCGCGATGACGGCGAAGGAACCTGCTGGTCCGATAGATGCGGTCGTCGCCTCGCGCTGCGACAGGCTGGCCCGCGAGCACGCGGCGCAGATCGTCCGCGAGCGCCTCCGCCGACGGATAACGGTCCTCCGCATCGTACCGGAGTGTCTTGAGCACGACCGCGTCGAGATCGCCGCGCAGCGTCTTGCGCCAGCGCGAGTCGTCAGCTTCGAACGCGGCCGATGGCGGCTGCGGATCGGACTCGTGAATCGTGTCCTCGAGCCGGAACGGAATCGTATTCGCGAGCAGCTCGTACAAGACGACGCCGAGCGAGTAGATGTCGGACGCCGGCGTGATGCGCCCGCCGCGTCTCTGTTCCGGACTGGCGTACGCCGGAGTCATCGCGCGATTCAGCGTGAGTGTCCTGTCCTCGTCGCCAGGCGCCACGAGCTTGGCGATGCCGAAGTCGAGCAGCTTCGCCTCGCCACGGCCGGACACGAGGATGTTCGCCGGCTTGAGATCGCGATGCACGATCGCCTGTTCGTGCGCGTAACGGACGGCGTCGAGCACCGAGAGGAACAGCTCGATCCGTTCGCGAATCGACAGATTGTGCGAGCGGCAGTGCTCGACGATCGATGTTCCTTCGACGTGCTCCATCGCCAGGTACGGCTGCCCGAGCGAAGTCACTCCCGCGTCGTACAGACGCGCGATGCCCGCATGTTCGAGGCGCGCGAGAATGCGCTGCTCTTCGCGCATGGGCCGCAAAGAAGCAGAGTCCACGAAGCGGTCGATGACTTTCAACGCGACGGTGCGAGTGAAATCGGCGCGCTCCTGATCCGCGAGGTACACCGTGGCGCTGCCGCCGCTCCCGATGCGGCGATGCAAGCGATAGCCCGCGATGACCGGAAGTGGCGGCTCGGTCCAGCCGGTGAACAGCGACGCGTTGTCGAAAGTCGGCGCCGAACGATCGGCATGTTCGAGCAGCGCGCGCAACTCCGCTTCCAGCGCGGGATCGCCTTCGGTCGCGCGCGCGATCGCGTCGTCACGATCATCGGCAGGCATCTCCACGAGCCGATCGAAGAGCTCCCGCAGTCGCTCGAACGATCGCTCCGGCCGGCTCATTGGTCACCGCTCAATCTGTGAAGGAGCCATGCGCGCGCGAAGGTCCAGTCGCGTTTCGCCGTTCGTGGCGAACAGCCGAGGAGTGCGGAGGCTTCGTCGATGCCGAGACCGCCGAAGAAGCGCAGCTCGATCAGGCGCGAGAGCCGCGGCTCTTCGACCGAGAGCTGGTCGAGCGCGCGATCGAGGTCGATGAGTTGCGTGGCATCCATCGCCGGCGCGACTCCTGCGTGGAGTCCGTCGTCGAGCTGCACCATCGGCGAGCCGGCACCGCGCTTCTGCGCCAGGTTCGCTCGCGCGTGATCGACCAGGATGCGACGCATGATCCTCGATGCGATAGCGAAGAAATGGGCGCGATCGTGCCACGGGACGTCGCCAAGGCTGCGCAAGCGGAGATACGCCTCGTTGGCGAGAGCCGTGGGCTCCAGTGTGTGGCCGGGCCGCTCGGACCGGAGCTGCCGCGCCGCAATCGACCGCAGCTCGGTGTAAACCATCGGCAGAAGCCGTTCCAGTGCACCGTCGTCCCCCTGTTCCCAGGCGCGGAGGACTTCGGTGATGGGCAGCTCAGGAGCCATCCCTGCCTATTTGACTCGATTCCGGAACTCCGCAGCAATCTGAGCGACGGGCTCTCAGCCGGTCGGTGTCCATGGTCGACGGGCTGAGAGCCCGTCGTTCCAGGGCTCACAACGCGTCGCCGGACACCACGAACCCGGCGCAGTAGAACGGGTGCCGATACTCTTTCGTCTTGAGCCCAGATTGGTCACGCCGCTGTGCAGAAACTCGAGCATCGAGGCGGTGATCCCTATGACCAGCATGGCGTAGACGAACAACATTCCGCTCCCGCGGTGGATGGTCCCACCCTTCTTTACGAACAGCGCCACGAAACCGAGAACGATGGCCAGCCCACCCGCGACAATGTGAATCGGTAAGAGCATTTGCATGGGGCAACCATGATGGCGAGGCTTTCCTGAACGCACGCTGAACAGCTTGTTCAGCATCCGTTCAGTAGCGACACCCTAGCCTGCATGCAAGGAGAGTCCAATGAAACCCGACGTCATCTTGACCGTGACGTCTCTGCTGTCCATTCTCTTGCTTTCGATTCACGTGACCGACGACATCATTCGCGGATTCGACCGGTGGGGACGCCCAAGCCTCAATGGGGTGTGATCCTGGCGGTCCTGTTGTACGGAACCCTGGTGCTGGCCGAACGGCGATCGGGCCTCGTCATCATGCTCATCGGGGGACTCGGCGCGGCAGGCATGCCTGTCATTCATCAGGGAGCCGGCGCCGTCGCCAAATCGAGCGGGGGCTTCCTGTTCATCTGGACACTGTTCGCGCTCGGCGCAACCGGGAGCGTCACCGTGATCCTCGCGGCGTTCCGCCTGTGGAGCCTTCGAACGCGAGGAGCTGATGGGACAATGCCCGCGGTCGCGAATGAGAATCCTGATCGTAGAAGATGAGTTGCTGCTGGCGAAGCGCCTCGCCACGACATTGGGAGAATCCGGCTACGTAGCTGACATCGCCGCGGATGGCGAGCGGGGCGACTTTCTGGTCCGCCGAGGTCTACGACGCCGTCATTCTCGACCTCGGCTTGCTGAAGATCGACGGACTGACGCTGCTCGAGCGCTGGCGCGGCGGCGGAATCGCGGTGCCGGTGCTCGTGCTCACCGCGCGCGGAAGCTGGAGCGAGAAAGTCCGCGGCATCGACGGAGGCGCAGACGACTACCTGACCAAGCCCTTCGAGATGGCCGAGTTGCTGGCGCGCCTCCGCGCTCTGATCCGCAGATCGAGCGGACAGCTCACGCCCGAGTTGCGGTCCGGCGCGCTGCTGCTGGATCCGCGAACGTCGCAGGTCACGCTCGATGGGCAGCCGGTGAAGCTGACCAGTCACGAGCTGCGCGTACTCTCGTACCTGATGCACCATCGCGGCCGCGTCGTTTCGCAGTCGGAGCTCACCGAGCACATTTACGCGCAAACGTTCGACTGCGACTCGAACACCCGTCGAAGTGTTCATCGCACGTCTTCGGCGGAAGCTCGGCGCCGCGACGATCGAGACCGTACGCGGCCTCGGATATCGCATTCGGACGGAATCGTGACCGGCTCTCTCCGCACGCGCCTGCTCGTCGGAGCGGCGGTCTGGATGACGGCCGTGCTGGTTGCGGTCATCGCGGGCGTGGTCCGGTTGACCCGGAACCATCCCGACATCGCGCTGCGGCACGCGACGCACATCACGATGGGAATCTTCCTCGCAGCCTTCCTTCTCGGCGGATTGTTCCTCGTGCGAAAAGCGCTCGCGCCGTTCAGGACCTTCGCGCCGGTCTGTCTTCGGTGAGGGAAGGACGCGGCCAGAGAATCGAAGGCGACTATCCGACTGAAGTGCAGCCGCCTCTCGTGAATGACCTGAACGCAATGCTCGAAGATCGCGAGCGTGCGGTCGCGCGAGCGCTCACGACGGCGGGTGATCTCGCCCATGGATTGAAAACGCCGCTCGCGGTGCTCGCGCAGGAGGCGGAACTCGCCGGCGCCGCCGGCCATCACGATCTCGCAACCACGCTCCGCCAGCAGGTCGAGCGGATGCAGCCACAGATCGACTATCACCTCGCTCGCGCACGGGCCACCGCATCAGTAGGTGAAGCGCCGGGGCTGCGATGCGCTGTCCTTCCATCCGCGGGGGCCCTGGTCCGCACGATGCAGCGCCTGCGCGCGGAACGCGAGCTGACGATCGACATCGATCTCTCGCCCACCCATGAGATCCGCGGACGCAGGGAAGACCTCGACGAAATGCTGGGAAACTTGCTCGACAACGCGTGCAAGTGGGCGCGCTCGCGAGTGGCCATCTCGTCATCCCTCGACGGCGACCGGTTCGTCATTGCGGTCGACGACGATGGCCCCGGCCTCGATCCGTCGATGCGTGCCGAGGTGTTGCAGCGGGGAGTGCGCGCGGACGAGCGGGTCCGCGGATCGGGGCTCGGTCTCGCGATCGTCAGCGATCTCGCCGAGTTGTACGGCGGCTCCATCACGCTCGAAACCTCGCCCCTCGGCGGAACGCGCGCGCGATTGCAGCTTCCGCGGTTGTGAGAGCTAGCGTTCCTTCAGTTCCTTCAGTTGCAGGCGCGATGACTTCGAACCGGCAACGATGTTGCCCGAGAAGTCCAGAACGAGCCTGTCACCGCTCCGCGTCGAGACGGCGATGTCGCGGCCACCGATCCTATCGGGATGAGGGATCGTCTCGATTGTTTCGACCCGTTCGACCGGCGGAAGGAGGAGCCGTGCCCAAAGAGTCTCTCCTCTCGGGTGAAGGAGGAAGATCGTGGCGGGCCGTCCGTCAACGCCAAGTCTGGCACCGGCTTCATCATCGATGCCGGCAACGATGATGCGGCGGTCGTGGCGTGGTGTGGGGCGATCGACCACGATGTGCGTGAGTGGTCCTGCGTGGTCGTAGGCGGAAAGACGCTCGGCGCTACCGGAGTACACGGCGACGCGAGATGATTCGTGCGGCCCGTGTAACAGCGCGACGATCTGTTGGGCCGGTCCGGTTCTCAGCAGGTCGCCAACGCGAAAGTCGCGAAGGGTCATGCCTTCGACAACGACGTCTTTGCGATGTCCATCGCGGTCGAACACGGTGATCGTATCCGCGCCTACGACCACCTCCTTGATGCCGTCGGCGGCGAGATCGGCAACTTCAGCGCGAAAAGCCCGACCGCGGACCTCTCGTCGCCACAAGATCGCGCCGCTCTTGGAAAACGCGGTCACGATCGAGCCTTCGTGGATCGCGCGGGAGATGTTCCGGTTCGGCGGCTCGCCGCCCGATTGATCGCACGCGCAGAGCGGCATCTTCTTCGCCTGGCCATCGATGCTGGCCTGTGTGGCTGACTGGATGAACGGATTGCGATGGCGCCGGATCCAGGCCTTCACATCGCGTTCGACGTAATCGCTCAAACCGTCGAACGTCACGAAGCCACGCGTTCGGCGTGCCTTGCAATCCAGTCCATCGAGGACGGCTTTCGTGAACACGCCATTGCCGTCGCCGTCATATGCAAAGCCGCCCGCGGGAGCGGCAGAGAAGACGATCTGGCCGAAGACCTGTCCCATGGTGTCGATGAGCGGCGCCGCCGTGACTGCGGTCCGCGCGGCCCGCGCGCCCGGCGCGATCCGTTCCCTGCACGCGTCGATGAGAAACAGCGAACGCCGGGCATCGGACGTAGCCGCAATTTCGAAAAGAGTCGGCGTGGGCAAAGCCGTCCGTTCATATTGAAATGCCGAAGCGGAGCCGAGCACATGAGGCACGCCCTCGCGCACAAAGCCATGCGAAGCAATGGAGACGATGAGAATCCCGTCGCGCCCGGCGATGGCCGCCTGTTGTTGCAGTAGCAGGAGAATGTCGGTCTGTTCGGCGGACCTGCGGACTGCACCAGCCTCAATGAGCTCCTCGAGACGCCTTTTCGACGCCGGTTTTTTCGGGTTGCCCGACAACGCGATGACGACTTTCTCGGGCCGCACCAGTTGCACGCGCGGATCGAGCGCGAACCGGTGGGCAAGATCGACGGCGTCATCGGCGGCGAATTGCAAATTCAGTGACTGATCCTTCGTAAACTTCGACACGCCGATGAACAGCCCCGCTGACTGCGCTGGATCGAATTTGCTCTCCACGATCACTTCGGGCTCGAAGATCCGGACTCCGCGGCCATCGCGCCACGAGGGAACGATGTCACGCGTGATTGCAATGACCACCACCACGCCTGCGATCAGGAGAGCAGCGAGCATCCACTGCTTCATGCGCATGTTTCCACTGGACGAACCGGTTGAATGTGGGCGCTGCGGACCTTCGTGCCGGATTGAAAGAACCCGCCGCAATGCTCCATCACGCCGCAGCCGCTGCATTGGGGCAGATAAACGTTCTTCCAATCTGAAATCGACTTCCGCGCCAGCGGCCAGAGGTGCCGGTCGAGCACGCAGAGCTGGTGGTTGTAAATCGAGACGTTCAGCCCCGCATCAAGGAGGATTTCGGCGGCGCTGCGGAGCTCGGTCTGATAATCCACGGGATCGATCCAGAGCACCTTCAGGTTCTGGTGCACCAGCCCGAACATCTCCAGCCCCATCAGCGCGACGTGACTCGCGAACGGAACGTTGCGCGCGATGAATGTAGCAAGTTGCAGCAACCGGGGAATCGACAGCGCATGCAGGACGACGCGAATCTCGATTCGTACGCGGTACCGAGCGAGGTGCTGCAGTCCGAGCACGGTTTCTTCGAATGCTCCGGGGGCCTGCACGATGTGGTCGTGATGAGCGTCGATGTCGGAATAGAGCGGAATGCCGAGCATCAGATCGGGATGCGCAATCGCCCCCAGCTTTTCCGCGAATCGGCGGTAGTAGAACAGGCGCCCGTTCGTCAGCACATGGAGCGCAGTCGACGGCAATCGCTCCTTGCATCGCGCAATCAATTCGAGAAAGCCGTCACGGAACAATGTCGGCTCCCCGCCCGTCATACCGAGTTCCTCGGTCGCCGGATCGATCAGACCGATAAGGCGCAGGTGCTCGTCCAGACGGTCCGAGTCCTCGACCGCTTTGGGCGGCTGCGAGCACATCAGGCAAAGACTGTTGCATTGCTCGGTCACGAGAATCACGTTGTGACGCGAGGAACGGCGATAGAGCGTCCGCACGAACCCGTTTGGATCGACCGCGACGACATCGCCGTCATCGAGGTAACCAAGCTGGCGTAATCCGAACGCGACCGGAATTCCGTCGACGGCCGGCCGGGCACCCAGCGCCAGTACGCCGAGATAGCCAGCCGGATCGCATGGCAGCAGCCCATCTTCGGCGAGCAACCATGTATCGGCGCGATCAGGTCCCGACGGCGTGCGCGCGATACGCCCAACGAGAGAACGATTGATATTCGCTACGCCCGCGGTCTCGTGGAGCCTCACGCAACCTCCTCGAGCCGCGACGGCCGGTCTTGAATCCACGATCCAAAAATGCGACGCGTGGCTGCGTCCCTTTCGTAGAGAGACAGTAAGTGCCGGATGATGAAGAAGTTCTTTTCGTGGAAGTCGCTGGCCGGGATTCGCGGCACGAGATCGCCCGTGGTCGCATAGTGATGGACGGGATCCGCACCGCACCACGGCAGGAAAGCGCAGTCGGCACAACCGGGAATCGACTCCGCAACAGACGCCGTCACGATCCTGCGCAACGTCTCGCCGCCGAAGATCGATTCATAACAATCGCGATGCACATTTCCGAGCCGAAACCGCGTATCGCCCATTTCGGCGAGCATTCGCGATTCGTCGGAGGCATAGACATCGCCATCGTAGTTGTAGACAACGGCTCCGATGCCGGCTCCCGCGGGACTCTGCAAATCGACATAGCCTGTCGCGAACGGCGTGAGCATGCGCGTAAGAAGCAGTTGCGCGTAGGTCTCCACGAGATACGTGCCGCCCGCATTCAAAGCGAGAATACGATCGAGCGCACGGACATAGAACTGCAGAAACTCGCGCATCGAATATCCGGTCGCCCGCACGCTGCGGAGCGCGAAGCCGTATGGACTGAGCGGCCGCAGGAAAATGGACGTGAAGCCGAGGCGTGCGTATTCGTCGACGATGGCCTCAGGGAGCGCGAGCGAGCCCCGCGTCGTGGTCATGAGCGCAGCCACTCGATCCTGGCCCAGCGTCTCGCGAACCCGACGAATCCCCTCGAGTGCGCGCGCATGGCTGTCGTTCCCCGGCCGTGGTCGATTTGCATTGTGCAACGCCTCCGGACCATCGAGCGATGTCGACAGAAACACGTCGTGCTCTTTGAAGAAGGCGAGCATTTCGTCATTGAGCAGTGCCAGGTTGGTCGTGACGACGAACTCGATCTCACGATTCTCCGCCTCCGCGCGCATCCTGGCGTCGAGGACGATCTGCCTCACACGCTCGAAATGCAGCAACGGCTCGCCGCCCTGCAATTCGATCTTCAGCCGCGGCGCGGGTGATCGGAAAACGAGATCGAGCGCGCGCCGCGCCGTCTCTCCACTCATGTCGTAACGCGCGCGATCGATGCTCACCCGCGACACCTGGCAGTAATGACACGAATGCTCGCAACGCAGCGATACGACGAAGAGATGCAGGCTGGTGAATCCGTCGAGGAAGGCTTTCTTTGTCCGGTATTTTGTCGCCAGCAGCTCGAACGGCACGAGACTGTCGCTATCGAAAAGGAAATGCTTCGCCTTGAGATCGAGATATGCGGTGGAGTCCGAGGAGAACTCGTGCCGCACGAACTGCAGAAACTCCTCGTTCGTGAGGTGATGAAACTCACCAACCTCGTTGACGACGAGCGTGCGTGTTTCATCGATGCGAAGAAAGCGGAACGGCAGCAGTCCGAAGGCGCTCATGACGCAATCCCTCGGGGATCGTCATATTCATCGCCTTCGACACTCCGGCGGTCGAGGAGGTCGGCTTCGCAGAAGGCCTGCGCGACGAGCAGTTCTCGGATGGCACGCGTTTCCTCGGCCACGATCATCCGCACGTGCGCGTCGAGCAGCGCGTTCGCGAGCTCGCCGGACAGATCGTGGAGCGCATCGCCTTCGTCGCGCGCCACGAGCTCGATCGACAACAGGCCTTGATTCGCCATACGCGGATGGACGAAGCATCGTGCCATGAACGCATGACACGTCCGCAGCACGAGCTCGAGTGGATAAACGGCAAGATCGACGGTGAGTGTCATCGTTTCAGCTCCACTGTCACGCCGTTGAACGAGGCGGAACCCGTCGAAGCCACCGGCTTGATCGTTCCCGCGCTCAGCGCGATCCGAAGCGCGTCCACTTTGATGCTCGGTGTCTCGACGTATTCGGGATTCCAGTTCGTGCCGTCGACACTCGTTTCCCAGACGACGACCGGCGCGACGCTGCTTGTGCGGAGGCGGAGGAATCGGTGTTCCGAACGGCTATACGAAAGCTCTCTGGCGGCGCGGCGGCCGCTGGTGTGGCTCTCGAGGGAAAGCTTCCCTCCTTCGATACGGAAGCCGACCCAGTTCTCGGAATCGATCGCAGCTGCGACGATCGTGGTCGCGCCACGGGCCGCATGGCGAAGCTCGACGGAGATGATCGTTCCGGTCAGATCGAAGGACTTGTTTGACACGTAACCGCTGAAATGCGCGCTTGGTTTCTGCGCGATCGGCGTGATGGTGAACACGCCGCCAGACTGTTGCGTGCCGATGCTGGAATCGAATGTTTCCACCGGCGTGGCGAGAACGCCGATGGACCATCGCGACTCCAGGTGACCGCCGTCGAACGACTCGCGCAACAGCATTTCGCTCGGCCGTGGCTTCGGAGAGGCCGGCGCAGGATTCGGCGCAGGCGGAGTCGCCGCTTCGGGCGCCGGTTTAGCGGGGGTCCCGCGGGGCGCGGACGACGAATAGTGGGACGAATGCGAGCTCGAATAATGAGTGCTGGAGCTGTGCGAACGATGCGAACTGTGCGAGCTGTGCGAACGATGAGAACTATGCGAGCGATGCCCCGCGAGATGAACGAAGAAGGCGTTCGCCGCGCGCTTGAGCACGTATTTGCCTTTGAACTTCCGCACGGTTGCTTCCGGTGTCAGCACTGGAGAAACAGGAACCCGTGGAGGGCCACCCGTATCCGGCGCAGGTTGCGCGGAGAGCGCCGCGAGGCGTGCGCTCAATGCGACGCCCGCCGTGAGACGGCGGAGCGGCAGCACATCAAGTAGATTCCATAGTGCATCTCTCCAACGTGAATTCGACATGTCGCTCCTTTCACGACGGACGGCGTTTGCGCTCGGCGCGCTCAACTGCGGCAACGTCTCGCGCCATGGCAGTCCGCAGCGTGATCACCAGGGGCGTTCCCCGCAGATCCGAGGCGCGCTCCCACGAGACCAGGGTTTCTTCGGCTACGAGGCGTTCATTCAACCTCTCGGATGCCGCTGCCAGACGTTTCGCTCTAGCGACTCGACCGAGACCAGCCTTGTGCATCGTGCTGATCAGCGGATCGAGGGCAGCCGGCGCAACGCGGAACGCGCGAGCGGCAACGATCATGTCCGCTGCTCTGGACCAATCGCCCACAGCAATACGCTGTCGCGCCATCGGGATGTACACGACTGTTGCCGTGGGTGCCATCTCAGGCCGCTCCCGTGCGTGCGGACTGAGAAGAGCGAGCGACTCTGAAGCGCGCGCCCACAGTAGGCGCCGTGCATCATCCCGCGCCGATCGCAGGATCAGCGCGTCGACGGTATCCGTGCCGGCGGCATGCTGTGGCAGTTCGCTTGGAATACTCGCCAGAGTTCCGCGCGCGGCGGCGACGCCTGTCGCCTCCCTTATGCGCGCCAGGCGGAGATCGGCCCATAGTGACAGAGGAGCCTCGTCGCCTAATGCGCGTAATTCCGACTCCGCGCCATCGAGCTGACTGGACGCGATGAGCCGTTGGGCGTGACCGGCACGCGGTAGCGCAACCAGCGCGAGTGCGATGGCAATGACCAGATTGGACGTCCCAATGGCTAGCCAGCGCCGCGTCCGCGCTCGTCCGGCGGTCCAATCGGCGGCCGCGGCATAGATGGAGACGAGTGCAGCAGCGCTCGCGAGAAGACTCAGAAAGGTGGCGACGTTCCAGAGGAATAATCCGCGGCCCAGCGAGACGATGGCGAGGATGAATCCGATCATCAATAGAAGACGCCGGAGCGACCGTAATTGCGCACTGCGGCGCTCGAACGGTGTCGCCAACTCGGACGCCGGTCCAATCAGCCGCAACCCTGTGAACGAGACCTGGCCTTCCTCGTGACCGAGCCGATATTCAACTCCATAGCGCGGAACGCGTGCGATCCGCAGGCATTGACGGGTCACGCGCTCGCCCGGCATCAGCGTCGCGGCCAGGACCTCGAACCATTGCGGCGGCACTCCGTCGAGGTCGGACGGCGCGAGCACATGCGGATGATCGATCTCGAGAAGCACCTCGGCATCTCGGCGGATTGTCTCGATCGAAGGACTCTCTCCCCACTCGAATTGCAGTGCCAGCGCTTCCGGATGGATCTTCACGACACGCCGGCTCCATGATTCGATCTCGAGCCAGCGCTGGACGCGTCCTTCGCCTTCGCACGATCCGCACGTCGCGATGCCGCGCCGGCACGCAGCGCAATCGAGCTGTCCCTTCCCGCGGCAGTTCGTGCAATTGAGCAGCCGATAGGCGCCGTTTGCTGCATGGCCATACGATTTCCGCCCGCCATTGCAGGCCGGGCAAAGGGTCTTTCCGGTACCGGCGCAGGGCACACACGCGAATTTCTTCTGACCGCCGCAGGCGGTGCAGGTCGCGACGTGATCGCTGAGCGCTCGCAACGAAGCTGGCTCGACGTTCCACACGTCGACTGTCTCGAGCCTCATCACCGAGTTCGTGATGCGCGCTCTTGCGTGCGCGGGTACCGATCTCCACACGACACGCCGTCCATGGATTTCCGTGTCGAGCAAGCCGGCGTGCTCACTCGATTCCTCGATGTGCTCGATCAGCGAGGCGACTTCACGCGGAGCTCCCACCTGAAGCGATGCCCATTGCGCAAAGGCGTCGCGCACCGCCTGATCATCGTTCGCGGAGGAGGGAAACATCCTCTGGAATAGACACGGTTTGCGAAGCAAGGTGAACGCGCCGCACCAACCCGCCGCGGATAGTGTCTATCAACCTGAGATCAGATGTCGAAACGGAGGTTTGACCAGCGCGAGTGGGTGAACGACATCGTGACCGGCACGATCGCGGGCATGGTGGCCGGCGCGGTCGGCGCGATGTTCGTACCCAATCCGCCGTTTCTGGATTTGATCTTGGGTGGCGGTATCGCCGGGCTGGTCTCGCAAATGTTGATCTTACCAGTCAAGTGGTTGTTGAACAGCCGGCCGGACGCGTCCGACGAGACGCAATCGAACGGGAAGGATCAGGATCATGAACCCTAATCGGAAACCAATTCGACCGGCGCTGTCCGCCGCATTCATCGCGCTCAGTACCGCTTACGCAGTAGTGGTGGCCACCGGCGTTCTCACGATCACGCTCTGCCTTACTGCCTGGATGAACGATACGAGCTTTGTCGAGTACTACCAATATGTGTTCCCGCGATTTCGCGGGCGCACGGCCGGCGTCCACATTCCGGCGTTCGGATACGTAGCATTTGTGATGTATGTCAGTGTGGCGGCGTCAGTCGCGGTCCAGGCGCGCAAGAGCATCGAAGGCGCATGGGCGAAACGGCATCACACGCGATGAGCACGGATCGCCGCCAGACGTTCTCCTCGCGCGGCCGGCACGAAGGACTCGGCCCTGTCGGATGCGAAGGCATTCGACCGGACCGATGCGAATGGCGAGGGGAAATACGGGGAGCGCGTTTGTGACGCGCACAGCCACGGAACTACGGTCTGAAGTCGGTACCGTCGCACCGCGGACACGGAGGCAACGTGCCTGGGTTGTCGTCCAGCGTCACTGTCCGGCCACAGCTTGGTTTGGTGCAGCGATAAGTGCCTTCGCCTCGTTTTTCGCCTGTCGTCGACATTTTCGTTCCTCCTGATCGTTCACATCATTACTCAGCGTGCAGAGACACGATCTCGCGCCGCGAGTTCCGGACGAATCGGCACGGCCAGCGTCCCCTCCGTCTCACACACCTGCCGTTCCACGAGCTCGACGCGGTCACCTCCGTAATGAACGGTCGCGACATTCCAGATGCGGACGCCGCAATTGGGCGGCGGGGTAAACGTGCGAACCTGACATCCTTTCGTATAGACCTGCACCATGGCTCCGGCGTCGGCGATCGTGCCCGTTCCCTGATACACGTGGATGAAGTAACGGAAATCACCGACAGCGGCATCGCGTACCGTGAGTGTTTCGTAGCGGCCGGGGTAGGTCTCGTCGACGTCGAGGCGCGCGAATGTGTCTCCGTTCGCCAGGCGGCCATTCTTATTCTCGAAAAAGACCGTTGCCTGATTCGGGAATCGCGTCTCATCGGCCTTCCTGAAATGCGTATCGAGGTCGCGCGGCTCGTCGCGCCAGCCGAGAACGAATCGAGCGATTTCATCGTCGGCGAGGTCAGGCGAGAGCGGAAATGCGGCCCTGGTCAGCCGTCCGGGTCGAATGATGATCTCACGATCAAATCCACAAAAACCGGGGGCCTCCGCGGTAAGACGATGCTTTCCGGCAGGAAGATCGATCGTCACAACGCGCTGCGGCTCCTGCGTCAGCTTTCGGTTCCCCTCCTTGACCGTCGCGGCAATCGGATCGACCGAGCGCATTGCATTGAAGGTCGATACCTGCAATCGCCCAAATGTCGGCGTGAGCTCGACGGGGACGCGGACTGTCTGCAATGCGGCAGCCTGTACCCGAGCCGTTCCCGGCTGGTAGCCCGGAATGCGCGCGGTATACGTCCGGGAGCCGCTGTTGATCCTGCCGATCCGTGCTACGAACACGTTCCCGATCCTGCGAATCGCCGCGGTTTTCGTCTTTCCGGTCGTGCTCTCGGTGAGGACCACGTTTTGCGCGCTCAGGTCGGAACCGAACGCAACGTCCCGCAATGCGAGATCGAGATACGCCGGCGGCGTCAAAAACCAGGGTACGGTGAGTAGCCCAATCCCGGTGAGGATCATGGTCGCGAGAAGTCCCACGGCTTTCCGCTCGCTGCGATTCGTGCTCATTGGCGCGTCCTTTCGGCGTTCCCACGCGCGGCCGGAGTCTGCCGCGACTCATCGACGAGCAATTGATGTGTCCACTGCAAGTCGATCCACGCCAGCACGGTCACGGCCCACCCGAGAAAGAAAAGAAAAAAGAGCAGGACTGCGGCTCTTCCGGACGCGTTGCGGCTCATGAACTTACCTCAACTCCAGCGGGCTGTCGCAAATCGAGCAGCGCGCGCCCGGCATGACGTTGGAGTAGCAGATCGGGCACTGTACGAGTGCGACCGTTGTCGCCGGAACGGGCTCTGCCACCAGCGTCGCAGTTTGCGATGCCGCTCCGTCGCTCAGCGGACCGGCCACTGTAAGGATCGGCGTATCGGTCACCACGGCCGACGGTGCCTTCGGGTCGTAGCTGCAGTTGGGACAAGGGAACTGCTCCTCGTAACCACGCCACGAGTAACACTGCGGGCAATCGAGCGGCTCACCCTCACGCATCGGCAGGCCACACTTCCAGCAGAGCTCGAGATCGTCGGGCACGTGTGACTCCTGGCAGTGCGGACAAGCGACGTTGGTGGCGATGTGTTTCTTGCAGTGCGCACAGAAGATCGCGCGGCGGTCGACCGCTTTCGCGCAATTCGGGCATGGGCGATCGCCAAATTGCTTCTCGACGACGACAACAGGTGTAGCAGGACGCGGAGGAGGTGCGGTCTGTTCTCTCGCGGCGTTCTTGTCGATCTTCGCGAGATCGAGCGCGAAGACGTCATGCCACGCGAGGGACGCGTGCACCACGGCATCCTCTGTCCAGCCCGCGTACTGCCCAGCGGTCTTGCAGTACGGCGCGAGCGCATCGCGATACTCCTGATATGTGAGCGTGTCCTCGAGACCCTTGCCGGTAAGCGTCGCGTATTGCGCACGGAATTGTTTCTCGTCGCCACTGATTCCATTCAGCCGCGTGCGTGCCTCATCGAGGACCGCGTACTCGGGCGAGTACTGCATCATCGTCAAGTCCGGGATGCCGCTGTTGTCGACCTTGCGCGGTGGGTAGACCTTCTCGAGATAAAAGTCCAGAAGCAGCCGGTATACCGCGAGTTTCTTTTGCTCGCGCAGCGTATGGATCGTCTTCTCGATTTTCTGAAGCAGATAACGCCGATGCGTCAGATGCTCGCTGTTCCGATCGCGATAGAGGAAATCGACGGCGTGGGCCTCGCCGCCGAGATTCACATCCTCGACGATGAGGTCCGTCACCCGTTGATAGCTGAATCGGAAAGCCAGCTGATCGCCATCAGCGGGCAGAGGGTGCACGGCGAGTAATCCGAGCACCCGCGCCAGCACAAACGCCTGCAGCGACTCCGCATACTTGCGTGCATCTGCTGCTTCCTTGGGAATCAGATCGCCGAACTGAAAGCGGTTCTTGTCGGTGTGCAGCTCTTCTTTTTCCGGGAAGGCGTTGTAAGCGGCGCGCAAGCCATGCGGCGCAGTGACGGAGCTCGGATAGAACACCGGCACGCCCGCCAGCTCATTGTAGAAAACGATCGTACCGCGGTGCTGCACGCCGATGTTCAGGTAGCTGGGAATGGTGTCCCCGGGCGTGCGAGCGTTCTCGACGAGATGCTTGAACTCGACAACCTTCTGCACGTTCGCGCCATCCTCGAAACCGATCAGACATGGCCGTTGATCGGTGCTCACCGGCGGCAATCCGGTGTGCTCGAGGCCGTGATCGCTCGGCGCCGCCCAGACCTTCGACAGCCGATAAGCCTGCTGGACCATGTCCGTACGCTCCCGCACGCTGAAACGGTTGCCGTCGAACAGCATGGTCAGCGCGTCGGGCTGCTTCGGCTTTCCCGCGATGAAGTCGCGGCATTTCGTCAGGATTAGTCCCTCGACCGTTTCCGATGGCGTACGCTGGATTTTTTCGAGTGCGGCCGTCACGCCCTCGACCTCGAAAACGTCGGACAGGATCCGGTTGCCGAGGACCTTGAGCGTTTCCGTTTCGGCGGCTCCTTCACCTACCCACGTGCGGTACCAGTCGTCGACGTCACCGTCGCGGAAGAGCGTGAGCGTCAGCTCGGATTTCTCAGGCTTCGAGAAATAGGCAATCTTTTTCTGCAGGTGCGCTTTGACGCGCGCGAAACCGGCAAGGAGATCGTAGTAACGGCCGAGGAGGCCTTCCGCGCCGGGATGATCGGCGCCGAGGAAGCGATCGAGCTCGTCGCAGATCAGGCGTCCGCGTTTGGCGATCTGCTTGCCGACGCGCGCCTGGAAGTGACTGAAGAAAATGCCGCGGTCTTCCTCGTCCTGGTCCGCGACCAGCTTTTCCGAATCGCGTTTGAGATCGGCGGAGCGGAACAGAAATTCGCCTTCGTGCCGGCCGATGTCCAGATGCAATTGATCGAGGGCATAGGCGTAGTACTGGACGCGATCGCGCCACTGCGGGACGCGCTTGTCGAAATGGTGCATATAGCGGAAGTTTTCGCTGCGCAGAAGCGCCTTGAGCTCCTTGAGAAGCGAGAGGGTGTAATTCACACCGCAATGCGGGTTGTCGGCGAGCTCCGCCGCCTTCGCCTCGGCGCCGGCTTTGACACGTTCCAGGTATGCGCGCATGTTGGTCTCGAGGAGACGCACGCCCATCCCCCATTCATCCGCATTCTCCGAGTCCTCTTTCGCGAAGAACTGATCGAGCTCGCTCCGCCGCTGACTCAGCAGCGCCGCTTTTTCGCCATTCGGCGCGGCTTCCAGCTCGACGCGCAGCGCCTGTGCTTTCTGCCAGAGGAAGTTGTCGAACGTCCTTCCCCCTCCCGCGTCATAGACCGCGAGCGCGTCCTCGATGTCCGCCCGTTCGATCGGGCCGCCCCCGTCGCGACGCTCATAGCTGCCCTGCGCGCATTGCACGCGCTCGTCGGTCAGGAACTTCGTGAATAGGTGTTCGAGCGGATCGTCGATGATGCTCTTTTGCCAGTAATCGAGGATCTGCGATGCCAGACGGCTGGCGCAGGCCGCCTGCACCCGGTCCGTCGGGAAGGAGATCGTCGCCAGGCCGAACGAGCCGAAGCGGCAGGGGAACATGTCGCCGACGATCGCCTTGTGTGTAGCGTCGTTCCTGCGCCGTAACGCCTCATTGAGGAAGTTGTGTGTATAGACGTTGAGGTTGAACTGCTCGAGATTCACACGCGTGGCGCGCTTCATCCCGGCGAATGAGCCGATCGAATAATCCTGGTAAAGAACCTCCGCAACCATGCGGTAGGCGTCGTACTCTTTTCCTCCCGAGCCGATGGACAGCCCCGCCTCGTTGCGGCCGTCGATCAGATACGTGCTGCTGAACGGTGGCGGCAACATGCGCTCGCCGTCGTGGCCGCTCCAGTCGGCGGTGAAGGTATGACCGAAGGTGTAATGATTGAGCTCCATCAGCGCCGCATAGCCGTTCGCGCGCACGCGCTCCGCGCCCGCATAGCCGCTGAAAAAGCCGGGCAGCAGCAGGATCCCGACGCGCTCCGCATCAGGGAAATAGCGTCTGGCGAGAAATCCCATGTCGAGGAAGGTGCCGCTCCCCGTTCCACCCGCGAGCGAGGCAATGATCACCACTCGCATGTTCGTCGCGTTGAAGTTGAACCCGAATCGCGCCGCCTCGGCCAGGATGGCAGCATCGCTCAATTCGCGGCGGCACTGTTCAAGACGGCCGGTGATCTTCTGATGGTTCGCGGCATCGAAGAATCCCAGGCGGCTGGCGATGCGGACCTGCCCGGCGCCCTCGCGCAGATCGCCGAGCTGCGTGATCTTGCTGCCGGCAGGAAACCACCTCTGAATGCTTGGAAAGTTATTCAGGTGCGCGACGTATTTGCCCGTGCCGCCCGCCACCGTCAGGTCGATGCGTTCCGTCGTCGAGAACTTCACCTCCTGATAGAGCGGATCGTCGCTCATGCGCAGGTCGTACTGTTCCGCGGCGGTCTGATTCTTATCCGTGTCGATGTGCACGAACCGCAGGAACGGTAGCCGGGAGAGCGAACCGTAGCCTTCGACGATCTTGCGGCGCAGGCGCAGCAGCACTTCTTTGCCGGTACCACCAAGGCCAATGAGCAAAGTCGGTCCGACCGGTTTGTCATTGACGAGTTGAATGGGAAGGCTCGCTTGCAGAATGGAGTCGAGGCTCATGGAATTCTTCCTTTACGCCGGCACGCGCCGCAGTAGTAGAACGGCTCCCGAGATCAGCCACCAGACCGCGAGAAAAAGCGCGACCCAGGGCAGCCAAGCCCAATAGAAGCCGATGTCGAGCACGACGTAGAAGGACACGAAAATCCACGTCAGGGTGTAAAGGAAAAAGAGGTTCCAGAAGATCGTCTTACAGAACTCGTCGCGGTAATACCGTAGAAAAAACGGATACACCGCTTTGTAAAGGACGGTCCAGATCATGATCACGGCGAAAGCGACCGCGCCGCCTCGCAGGACCATGTTGTCGGACTGTTCCAATGAAGGCGTTTGCGCGAATGCCGGCGAAGCTAGAAGCGTGGACAGCAGTACGAGTCGAGTCATGACATTCCTTCCTGCGATTAGCGGCCAACCTTCGGCGGACGTGGCGGCACAACGTTTTTAAGTGATGGAGGAGGCGGTGGAGGCACGGCGCGCACGGATGAAGAACTGGGTTTCGGCCGGGTGGGCTTTTTGCCACCTTCGGCCTGAATCGATAACCGGCGATTGGATCCGCTTGTGAATTTGATGTCCCACGTTTCGCCATCCGATGCGGGCATCACGGTGAACTCGGGATTCGCGCGCGCGGCGTGGAACGCATAACTGCTCAGGAGACCACGCGACAAGCGGCCGAGCACCTTCCCTTCATGAACGACGTTGTGTGTGCCGAGGGGACGAAGGGCGGTGAGCGTGTCCGGAGCCGTGGTGATCGAAATGCGATAGGTCCGCTTCCGCGACGACACCAGTGCCGCGACGGTGATCAGTACGCCGAGCACGGCGAGGATGGCGAGCAGGATGGCGCTGCGACTCGAACCGGTGCGCAAGGCGAAGCTCACGGGCACCACGCTCGGGCGGATGCCCGTCAGTGAGGTGACGTCCTGGAACGCGAAGATCGAGGAGGCGTGATCGATTCCAAAGATCCCTGCCATCTGCTGTCTCTGCAGACGGACGCGAACGTCGGTCAACGACATGCGCACGGCACCCGTATAACGCACCGTCGCGCCGCTCCACGCGAGCCTCACCCATTCCGCGATGCCGCTCGGCGAAAAAGACACCGGCTCGCTCGATTGCAGCATGGCGTGGATGCGCCGTGCGCCTTTGGGCGGGATTTCGTTGTCGATCTCTCCGTTGAACGGCGCGAAGATTTCCGCGGCGAGCGGCCGTGCGCCGAGGTCGCGCTGCGCCCACGGCTCCGCGACGAATGGCGAGGCGATCGCCAGCTCATAGCGGCCGGCCGTGACGGCGTGTTGCGTGAGGTGACTCTGAATCTCGCCGTCGAGGTCCAACTCGACGCTCTGGCCCTCGCGAAACATCCCTTTCTCGCGGTCGGACAGGACGAGTTGCAGGTCGGCGCGCAGCGTGAGCGGCCGTATGCTCAGATTCTTCAGCTTGAGGTGCTCCCGGCCGGGAAAGAGGTCCTCGAACTTGCCATCGTATCGGGCAAGCGTCTCGACCGGAACTTCCTCCGCGGAAATCAGAATCCCATACACGGCGAGGGCCGAGCTGTGTCCATTCTCTTCGAACGTGTGTTTGAACAAATGAACCGAACGAAACTCGCTCGATTGCGCCAGCGTCTCGAAGAATCGCTGCACGCCCGCATCCGGCTCGCCCGCATTCGCCTCGACGATGTTGTCCGTGATGAGCCACACCAGCCCTGTGAAATCGCGCGAGAACGCCGTCAGCGTCTCCGTCAGGTACGTGTGGCTCCCGGCGCGCGGCGGAAAATTCGCGACCGCGCTCGAGGCGTGAAACTCGCGGATCGGCACCACCGGATGGACCGGCACGATATCCGATTCGGCAAATGCATCGCGCGACGTGAATGTCCACATTCCCACGGTGTCGCCGCCGATGTCGGTCTGGCGGCGCACGAAGTCATCGAGCCACGGCTCGAATTCCGGCAGCTGATGAAAGAAGTGCACGCTCAGCTCCGCGCGTGTCCGGCGTCCAGCCGCTCCGGGTGGGCGATAACCGGGATGCATACTGCCGGAGTTGTCATAGAGGATACGCATCGGAAGCGGCCCGTCGGAGCGCAGACTCGCGGCGGCGTCCGTCGATGCAAGCAGCGCAATTACGATCGCGCAGAGCGCCTTCACGCCGCGGCACCTTTCGGAACAAGCTCGCGGACCTCGACGAGGCCATCCTGGTTCCCCGCGACGATGTATGAATCGAATGAAGCGAGTGCAGTGATCGGCGCGGTGCTGTGCTCTCCGATCCGCCACACTTCGTGGCGCGGCAAATGCGCGATGTTGTACAGCCGCACGCGCCCGTCCTCCATGCCCACCATCACGGCGCACCCATGAACGATGACCGGCGATCCTCTGGTGGCGCGCTCGTGTGGCGCGAACGAATCGCGGACACCCGCTCGCGAGAACTGGATGCCGCGGTTGTCGATGCGCACGCTGTTGCGATCCCACTCGTCGCCATAGGACGTGAGCGCAAAGAACTGCGTGTCTTCCTCGAGTGGTTCTTCGATGACTCCGCTCGCAAGATCGATCCGATAGAGGCGTTGTCCTTCACCGAAGACCGCGAAGACCGTTTCGCCGAGAAGGGCGATCGGCTGCGACGCGAGCTTGCGCAGCGCCACCGGATGAGTCGTCAATTCATCGCCGATGACATGCAATTGCACGGAATCGTCGGTTTCCGAAAAAAAGACGGTGCGTAATCCCGCCGGATCCCCGGCAACCCAACTGAGCTCGCGGGCGGCGTGCAGTACGCGCACGGTCAGCCGTTCAATGACCTGCAGTTCGCGCCGATCCGGCAGGGCTACGGTGACGTAAACCCGGCCCGCGGCCGCAGTCAGTGCTTGAATCGGCGTGCCGCCGACGGCGACGGACCACAATGGCCGCACCCGCGGCGTCTCCAGCGTCATCGCCGCGAGCGCATACGCGGTGACCTGACCACGCGTGGCGAGATACAGAATTCCGTTCTCAATGCACGGCTCCGCGGTGATCGGGCCCTGCGCTTGAAACCGGCACATGCTTTTCGTCTGTAGCGGATCGGCGATCTCCACCACGCCGCCAAGCGAAACCGCGACGACGTGACCGTCGTAGCCGAGCAGCGAGCGACAGGGATCGCCGAGGCGCAGGCGAAGATCGATGGATTGGGTGAGGCATTCCGCGTCGGAAGGACCGGCGTTCACACCGAGACGGCGCGGGCCGCCTTTGTACGCGGGCCAGCTCCCGCTCGCCGGAGGCAAAGGCGTCCCGCAATTCCGGCAGTAGTTCGCGAAGGCACGGTTGCGCGCCGCACAATGCGAGCAACGCTTCACATAGCGGCCGCACAGGCACCGCGCGCTGTCGCTGATGACCTCATGTGCGTTCTCCGGTTCCGAATAAGGACAGGTCACTCTGTTCTCCGTCACCGCATCCGGTTGACGATCACCTCGGGTTGCCGAAGCACCAGCAGTCCTCCTTCGATGAAACCGTTGCGGACCACGCCCGTAATGACACCATCCGGGAAACGAGGGTCATTGGAGGTCGACCGGCCGATGTGCCGCATGCTGTCGAACGGGGTTTCGCCCGGCGTGACTTCGATCGGCTCGACCGCGGCAATCTGCAAGACCTGGCGCACCAGGCCCACGCCGGCCTGCAGCTCTTCGGCGCGCTTCTCGAGCTGCGCCTGCTGATAGCGCTGCAGATAGAGATCCGCGAACGGAAGGAAGCTGTCCGTCACCCAGCTCTTGAACCGGAACTGCAGACGGCTGGCCGCGTCTGAAGTGAGCAGCGTCGCAAGCTCACGAGTGCGGAATACTTCCTCCGCGTCCGTCTCCAGTCGCGGAATCTTACCGCCGACGACACGCGAGATCAGATCCATCTTCTGCACGAGCGTGCGGTGTTCGCGGCAGGGAACGATCACCGAGTCGAACGTCGGCTTGAGATCGGCGGGCACGACGTTTTTCAGCGCATCGAGCAACTCGCCCCACGCACGGTCTTCCATGGCTTCGTCGAATGCGGCGCTCAGGTCGGGGTTCGCGCGAAACTGCTTCCACGACTCGACCAGCACCTGACGCTCGAGAGTCACGCGATCGATCGCTGGTTGCGGCGGTCGCGACGTGAGCTCCTCCACCGAGCGGGCGACCTTCTCGAAGTCCTCGCGCAGCATGTCGAGGCCGTTCACGATCGGCAGCAGCTCGGAAGCTGTGAGCACGCTCGCGCCGTGAATGGCCTCTTCGAGTTCGTCGATGGCGGTACCGATCCGCTTCGCGGCATCGAGCTCCTGCCGCACATCGCGTTTTTTCCGGATCAACTGGAAAGCGAGCAATGCGACAGTGATGGCGGACAGGCTCGTGCACGCGGTCATCAGAATCGTCGGGAGCGTCATTTCGTCACCTCCAGTTCCTCGGCGAACCGCGCTCGCGCCACCATGCCGGCGGGCGTGCGGGCCTCGACTGTTCCGCGCAGATGGCGCCCGGTCCGGCTGCGGCGCAGATTCACCGTGAGCCGCAGCGGTTCCGATCCGCGCAGCTCGATCCGCAATGCGCAGAGTGTTGCGTTTCCTTCGGGCGCGCGATCGGCGCCCCACAACAGATGGATGAGGAAGGCGTGGCCGGTGGCGGCATCGCCCGCAACGCGAAAGTCCCTCTCGACATGACACGCTTCGCCGGACGCAGGCAGTTGCGCATGTGAGAGCAGTTCCAGCGCTTCGCCGCGAAACGTGTTGATGCGCAGGCTGCCGCTCGGCTCGAGCACGAATCGCGCGCGCATCGCGAGCGCGACGTTGCGCAGTCCCTGATCGACGACCGGCGCGTCCACGTCGTACGAACCGAATGCGCGGCGCACGGCGTCGAGCGTGAAAATCTCGCCGGTAAAGAGCAGTGGCAGCTCCTCCCCTTCGATCGAGGCGAGCGGCTCGCGGAGCCGTTCCGACATATCGTGTGTCGCGCTCCAGTGCTCGTTGAGGACGCTTTGCACCGCCCCATGCGTGATTCGAGTAGGCAGCGAATCGGGAGAGCCGGTCAGCAGTGTCGTGAGCGCGCGTTCGAACGCTGCGCACGGAGTCATATGCAACGCTTTCGCGATACGCGCGCTCCAGTAGTTCCAGCCGAATCCGGTGAGCGTGACCGAGGCGGCGGTGCGGAGCTGGCGGGAATCGGAGCCGCCGTCGAGGACGACGCGATGAAGATGCAGGTCCGTTTCGGACGCTTCGACGACGACACATGCGCACGGCGCGCCGGGAGTGAGAGCCATCGCCGCGGCGAGCTCGCGCCGCACGATCACCACCTTGCGAAAGTCGCGACGCCGAAACAGCTTCTGCATCACCAGCCGTGTGTGCCGTCCTGCTTGTGCGGGCAGCACGATGATCGCGTCGACGTCGCGCGGCGCAAGCTCACGCTCGCGAAGAAACGCGAATGTCGGATCGAGTAGCGCATCGAGCAGCACCAGTCCGACGCGCGGCAATGCGGCACCGGCCACGCGATCCGCGAGCGCAGCGGGAGACGAAAGGACGGACAACGGTGACGTGATCTGTAATGCCTCCGCGGACGCCTGCGCGTCCCATGGCCGACGCAGGCCGATGCGGCGCGCGCGCTGGAAGAACGCGTTCGGGCCGGCTTTCGCGATCGTCTCGAGAGCGTCCTCCCAGACGAAGTCTCGATCCTCGACAACGCGCGGTTCGAGCAGGATGTCCGACGACACGTGCCGCGTCGCGACGTTGCGAATCTCCTGGCTGCATGGCACGAGCTCCCCGCCGGCGGTGACGAGCAGGGCTGACAACACGCGGCCGCCACAATCGACGATCAATTGCGGCCTCATCCCGTCCAGCTCTCTTCCTCGCGCAGGCGCGCAGGCTCGATGGTCACCGGATTGCCATTGGCGAATACGCGCAGCGTACGATTCGGACCGATCGCGAACGTGACGTCGCAACCCGACGTATCCGCTGCGTCGATCGAGATCTCGCCGATCAGGCTGACGTGCGGATTGCCGACGATGGCTTTGCCGCTGCCGGTGTTCTGATAGAACTTCAGATTGAGATATCCGGTCGGAGGAATCATCTCTGGCGGGTACGGCTTGGTGCGCTCGATTGGATACTGCGCGCCGCGCTCGATCACTTCATCGAATTCGGGCTCGATCGGATTCGTGAAAGTCTCGACGCCGTAGCTGTGCGGCAAGCGGCGGCCGTCGCTGAGCAGCAGAATCCGCGCTCCCCGAACGACCAGCTTGGAGCGCATCCGGCCGTACAATGCCGCACCCTTCGCGACGCAGACTTTCAGATGCTCTTCTTCGAGCAGATCGCGATCGTTGGCGATGCCGGGGAACATCGCGCGCACGCATTTGCGGATCTGCGGCAGGAGGCTCTGCCGCCCCGTGTGCAGGATGTAGTCGATGTCGCCGGAATCCACTTCCGCGAGCGCCAGCGCGGATCGAATGAGTTCCTCGGAACGCGCGACCACCGGCTGGAGCAGGTTGTTCACGACCTCGGCGGACAGCGCTTGAATGCGGATCCCGCGCGGCGCCTGCTCGAGCCGTCCCTTCTGCATCCGGACGATCAGGTCCGGCCGGACGTCGACCGGCGTCTGCTTCTTCTCGGCGATACGGATCTTGGTGTGCTCGGCGAGGTCCTTCCATTGCGCGCGGATGCGCAGGAGCTCGCGCCAGACATCCGCGCTCCATCCCTCGGCGTCACGGCGGCGCTCGAGGTCGCTGAAGTTCCCCGCGACCAGCGTCGTGTCGAGCTCGAACTTCGACTCCTGGCGGCAACGCCGCAGCAGCTCCTTCATCACCAGGATGTCGATGTGGTCGCCGCCGATGTCGTTGTCGCCAAGGTTGGCGAGAATGCGCAGACCGGTCCCGCCGGTGGGCACCTGTGTGACGCTCGCAATGGCCACATCGAGCGTGCCGCCGCCGTAGTCGAACACGAGCAGCTTGAGTCCCTGCTCACGCGCGATGGCGTTTGCGATCTCGACGGAGTTGCGCGTGTTGCGCAGGAAGTCGAGGTAGTAGAGAACGGCGGCCGAGGGCTCGTCGAGGATAATGCCGGCGCTCACGGCGGCGCCGATCTGCTCGCTCTGCTGCTTCTCGACGCGTTGCACCCGCTCTTCCTCGGTATCAAGCCCGGCGGCGGCGCAGGCCTCGAGCACATCGCGGATCTGCAGGTCGTGAAAGTTCGCCGGAACGGTGATGATCGCTTTGCGGACGTCGTAATGCGCGCCGTTGCCGGAGTCCGCATGCAGTTTCTCCTCGGCGAGCTGCACCAGTTTGCCGATGATCAGCGACGCGAGCTGCGCCGCCGAGTACGAACGATCGAAGAACGTGCGATCGCGCTCGTAACCCATGACGCGCTTGATCGACCGTACCGTCCGGTCGGGCGCGGTGTCGGCTTCGTTGCGCGCGGCATCGCCGATCTTGCAGGTGTCGGAATCGTCGAATACCAGCACGCTCGGGATGAGCTCTTTGCCGGATGCCGCATCCTTCACCAGCGCCACCCCGCCCTTCTCGCGATCGCTCAAGACCGCGACCACTGAATTGGTGGTGCCGAAATCGATGCCGATGTAGTCGCGGTACTCCTTCGGTTTCACGACCGTCAGCTCGACTGGCAGCACCAGCGGCTCATGACCGTGCTGCCGAATCGTGACGTTGCCGCGGTGCTTTCCTTCGGTGAGCTCGCGCGGCGAGCAGACGACGCGGAAATCGAACGCTCGCGCGAAGATCGTCGGCGACACGGCCTTCTGCAATGCGGATTCGGGACACAGCAACGTGAACCGCGTGGCACGTGCGGCCACCGTGATCCACGGCTGGTCGCTCTCGATCGAGAGCACCTCGATGTCGGTCGTGCCGAGATTCTCGATGCGAACGGAGGTGGTGTAGTCGCGCTTCGCCAGAGCCTGCTGAAAGCGCGCGAGCGCCGGGGTGAGCTCGACGCGATGGCGAAACGTTTGCGCGACCGCCGGGATGACGAGGACATCCGGGTGGTTGGCGAATTCGATGCGCACGGCGCTCTCCCTTGGCGCGGCTTCTCCGAGCGCGGTCTCCCAGATCACCGGAATCGAAAGCGTCTCGCCCGGCTGCACGAGCCGATCCCCGTACTCGCCTTGCACGCGCAACTGAGGAGAGCCTTCCGCGCGCACATCGCGAATGCGCAATGGCGTGCCGCCAAGGTTCTTCACCTGCACGTTCCGCTCGGCTGACTTCCCTTCTGCGACGTGCTCGAAATCGACCTTCGATGTGATGAGCTTCGGCGCAGGTCCTGATCGAATGTCGAGTGCGAACGTCCGCTGCTTACGCGAGTCGCCGTCGACGATGCAGACGTATTCGACGACGCGCTGAAATCCGGCCGGCAGCTTTTGCGCATCGACGCCGACGCGAACCCGCAGCTCCGCGTTCGCGGGGATGTCGAGGGAGGTACCTTGCTCGAACGCGATGCCAGGGATCGGAGTGCGGTGCCGTGGCTCGATGTCGACGTGCATGCCACGCGCGCTTTCGTTGCGCAAACGCAGTTCTTTGACGGGCGCAATGATCGAGATGAGGACCAGTGATTCCGGCTCGAGCTCGAGCAGCAGCAACAGACGTCCGCACGCGCTGCAGTAGGCGTCGTCGCGACCTGGCTCCCATTGATGGCAATAGCGGCACTCATTCCGGCTCATAACGCTCCTCGCGCGACGATGAAGAGCAACGTGAGCAGGAGCAGCGCGAGCAACGCCGCGACGGTCTGCGGACGCAGGAGCGAATTGCGCGGCGGCAGAACGTCGATCGCAACCGGCACATCGACAGCGGCCGGCTCTCCTCCTTCGATCCGCATCGCCACTCGCAGCGTGTGCGCGCCCGGAGCGAGCCGCGCAGGAGCGATGGTGATCGGCAGTTGCGCCGATCCCGCCTGTCCGTTGCTGGCCGCAGGAACGACGGGCCATGCGCGAATCTCGAGAAATCGAGGAATCGCCGGACTCGATGTTCGCGCCGGCAGACGGCCCCAGTTCTCCAGCTGCGCGGTGGCCGTGAATGTCTGATCCGCACGCAGGCGCACGCGACGCGGTGCGGTCACCTGTACGCGCGGCTTCGCGGCCATGCGCTTCGCTGCGAACCGCAATTCGATCTCGCGCAGCTCCGGACGCGGATCAGTCGTGCGGATGCTGAGCCCACCCTCCTGCGATCCGAGCAAACATGGCCGCAACCGCACGACGAACGGCGCGGTTCGTTCGAAGAACGGTCCCGGGAGCGGACCGTCGCGATGCTGGTCGTCCACTTCGAATCGGAGGAAGGCCGGCAGATCGACGAAGGTCACGACCAGCGGAATCGAGGTCGCGTTCGCGATCGACAGCTGATACGGACGGTCGTCATCGCCGAAGTCGAACGCGGCCGGCTCCGGCGATCCGTTGAAGGTGAACTGCGCGAACGGATGCGAGCTTCGCGCGGTCATGCGCACGCCGAGTTCCTGGACACGATCGCCGGCGAAAAAGCGGAGCGCGCCGCGGAACTCGCGCTCCACATCATGCGCGATGACGACTTCCAGCGAAGTGTCGTCCACCCACCGCGAGGTCAGCCACGAAGGCTGGTCGACAAGACGGATCTCCCCATCGCCCGAGAAAACATGCAGGAGGCTCCGTGCATGGCCCGGCGATACGACGTTGCCGAGATCGAGCTCGCACCCCTCGGGCGCCGGCCGGATGTCACGGCCGGCGAAAATGAGCGGCGGCGACGGCAGCGGTTCGAGCCACGTCCGCGCGGGCGCGCTGAGCGCACCAAGAAAATGGCGCTGCAACGCCAGCACGGCGTCCCGGGAAAGATTCATCGCGCCGCCGTGACGATTCCGCCGCGCGGGTGCGCGTTCGCGATGATGTAGAGCGGTCCGGAGCCGCTGGCTTGCGGGAAGCGCCCCTGCTCATCTTCGAGCAGCGCCTCGACGCTATATGTCCCCTCGGGCGCCTTCTTCGGCAACGTGATCTCGACCGTCGACTCGATGATGCCGCCGCCTTTCTGGACGGTGAAGTCGTTCGGGCCGACGCCGAGGATGTAGTCGTCGCCGTATTTGAGTCCGCGAAACATCCGGATGCGGATGGCTTCGTTCGGATCCGGTCCCAGCACGAGATAGCGGATGTACAACTTAGCCGTCATACCCGGCTTCGGGTTCGCGGGCAGAAACGTCACCTCTTCGACGCGCGCCAGGTAGCCCTGCGATTTGTCATAGCCGGCGTGGCGAATGGCGAGATCGCGGCTGGCGAACACCTGGTCATCGTGTTTGCCGATCGCGAAGCCGGCGATCGCTCCGGCGACTGCGCCGGCCAACGCGCGCTTCACCATCTCCTCGCTGTTCGCACCGACGAGACGGCCGGTGACGAGGCCGGCCACGCCGCCGATGATCGCGCCGGCGATCGCTTTTTTCTTGGCGCGGCTCTGGCCTGCCATCCACTCTTTGAGGTTGGCGGGCCTGGTGGTCTGTCCGGGCGGTGGCGCCGGAACGGTTGCACATGCGGTGAACAGCAGAGTGATGATCAGCAGAGATGCGATTCCATGTCTCATGCGCGAATTCCTCAACGCTCTTTCCTCGGCGGTGACGAGGGTTTCCGGACCGGGGTGTTGCTGGTGGTTCCTACGTGGATGTCTTTGAATGCGTTCCTGCGGCCGTCTTTCGCCTGCTGCAGCAGCTTTTTGGCGTGCGCTGCCACCGCGGCAGGAACCTGAGGATCCTTCGTGATCCGCGTCGCGAAGCGTTCCGCTTCGGGCCAACGCTCCGCGCGTATGTCATCCTCAATCTGCGCGAGCTGCGCAGCCCATAGCGCGTCCTGCGCTTTGCGCGTCTGTGCCGCGACCTGAGCGTTGATGACGCGGTCGCGCAGCGCGGCGATCTGTTCCCGCGCCTGCTGAAAGTCGGCCGGATATCGCTGCGCCATCTCGGCGGTGCGATCGAGCTCCCGGATCGCGGCAGTGAAGTTTTCGGCAACGAGCTCCCGTTCCGCGCGTTCGAAGCCGCGAGCGATCGCCTCGCGCAATGCATCGATCTCGCGCCGCCGCTTTGCCTCGCTGTCGTCGGGCCGCGGTGCGAGAAACAGAGGCGATTTGTTTTCCTGCGGCCTCGGATGGTTCGGCACCGGTTTTGGCGGATCGATGGGACCTACACCGGGGTCGAAAATGATCGTCGTCGTCGGCCTCTGGACCGAGGCCAGTCGCGGTGCCTGGGTGGGAAAGGGCACGGTCTTGCGTTGTGTGACGAGGACGGTGACCGCCGCAACGAACGCCCCTGCGATCACCAGCGCCACAACCGCGGTTGCGCCGCGAGGTTCGGCGTCGTCGGCCAGAATCAGCGGTTCCGTCGGCGCATCGCCGTCGACGACGGTGTCATTCGAGGCAATGGCTGCCGACGCGAGAAACCCGGCGGCGCCGGAAAGGAGCGCCTCGCGAAAGGCAACGACCGAAGAGAACCGCTGGTCGCGATCGTAATGCCAGGCCGTGGCGAGCGCCTCGCACAGGCCGGTGGGCAACTCGGGGACGAGGGTGCGCAGATCGGGCGGGCCGGCGAGCCGTTCGTGAATCTGCGCGAGATACTCCTTCGCCTCGTAGGCCGGCCGACCCGCGAGCATCCGGAACAGCACGAGCGACGCGCTGTAGATGTCGCTGCGGAGGTCGATATTTTTCGCTTCGAGCTGTTCGGGCGACATGTACGGCAAGCTGCCCATCACGTGCTGCGAAGTGGTGACGCGCGGCGCTTCGGTCAGCAGCGCGATGCCGAAGTCGGAGAGCTTCGCACCGCTGCTGCACACCATCACGTTCGACGGCTTCACATCGCGGTGAACGATCTTTTCGCCATGGACGTACGCGAGCGCATCGAGCACCTGCGTGAACAGCGGCAACGCTTCGTCGAGCGCCATGCGCCCGCGAGGCCGCGCACGGAGCAGCGTCTCGAGCGATCCGCCTTCGACGAGTTCCATCGCCAGAAACAGGTCGCCGTCTTCCTCGATGAAGTCGTAGACAGTGACGATGTTCGGGTGCTGCAGTCGCGCCTGTGCCTGCGCTTCGCGGCGGAACCGCTCGCGCAATGCCGCATCACCGGCATTCTTCGGCAGCAGTGTCTTGATGGCCGCGTACCGCCCGAGCGTTTCATGCCTGCCTTTGTAAACGCGGCCCATGCCGCCTTCAGCCAGAACTTCGATCTGGTATGACCCGATTCGTTCTCGCACGGTGATCTCGCTCGCGATGAACGGAGAGACACCACGATCACGATTTGGTTCTTTGCCACAGCCAGACAGCACCGGTGATTGCGACAAGGAGAGCCGCGAAAAGGACTGTCCTGGCGGGACCAGGACTCGCCGCGCGCAAGCGGTTCGCCTGGATCAGGCGCGGTTTGCAATCGCCCGGCACGACGGAGAAACCCGACCAGCGATCGCGAAACACGTCGAGGCGCCGCCCACTCGCATCGATGGTCGTGATGCGCACGTCCGTCCAGTACCGCCCCGCAAGCTCGCAGAGGAGGTCCTGCGCGCTGCGAAATGCACCGGCACCGAAGCCGGCGTCGCGTTCCATCGCCACGATCGCGCTTGCGCCACCCGGTTTCGCGAGCGTAATCTCCATCGCGAGCGCGTATCCCGGCAGCTCTTCGAACGCATCACCGCTGCTGTCGAGGACTCGATAAACGAGCGGAATGCGATCGCACGGTCGGAGCGTGTCCGTTTCCGCGGGACGCAGCAGCATCCCGCGAGGAAAGAACTGCTGCGACAGGATGCGCACGCGTGCGTCGCTGCGCGACTTGCGAATCGTCCACTGGCCGGGCGCTGGACGCGGGACGACCAACGTCGCGAGCACATCTCCGAGTTCGATCGACTCGATGCCGCCAGCTCCCGCACGAAGCGGCGTGGCGCTGCCGGGCGGAAACACGTCCACGGCCGACCCGGCCGACGCGCGAAAGATGTCGAGCACGATCGTGTCGAGATACGGCGGCACCATGAGCGTGTCGATCGCCGGATTCGTTTTCGCGGCCGCGGCCTCCGCGGTCCGCGTCCCGACCAGCCGCGCGACGGTTTCGTGCGCCTGCGGCAGCAGACGATCCGGCCGGTCCGCGACAGGCTCCACGCGTCCGAGGTCGTGCCACATTGTCACGTTGCGGGAGTCGAGTAACAGGATGTCGATCGTGATTTCCGCCTGGACGAACCGTGTAGCGACATACCGCCGCAATTGCGCGCGATACGTGTTCATGTCCGCGCCGCGCACATACGGCATACCGTCCGTCACCAACACGATCGCCCTCCGCCGTTCGGGGCTCAGCGGGATGGAGCGGAACAACCGGTCCGCCACGACGAGCGCGGCGAGGACGTCGGTGTCGCCGCGATCCCGGTATCGCAATGTGTCGATGCGACGGCGTAATGACCTCTGTGACTCGCGGCCGCGAACGGAGGTGAACGGCATTTCGACCGTCGCCAAAGAGCCGAAACCGATCACGGCCAGGCGGTGCTCGATCCGATTCGCAGCGGCGTTGCGCGCCAGCAGATCGAGCGTCATCCGCAAGAGCACGGTGTCGTTTCGCGAGCGTCCGATCATGCTCGTCGACCGGTCGAGAAGCACCACCAGGTCGAGCCCTTCCTCCGCGGATGCGGCAGTGCCGGTCAATGCCAGCACGACCGCCGCGAACGAACGGAGCACGCTACTTCTCCAGCCGGCGCTGGATGTCGGCGATCTCCATCGCGACCTGATCGAGCTCCGTCTCATTTCTCATTACCTCCGACCGTTCGGACTCGACCGCTCGCTGCTCGGCGGTAATCTGCTGTTTCAATGACTGGACGCGGGTCTCGGCCTCATCGAGCTTCTTCGTGACGAAGGCAACCTCCTGGGCAAATTCCCGGCTCAGCAGAGCGACGCCACATAACGCAATGCCGACTTTCGTCAAGGCCGACGCGTCGTTCGAGAATGTGTTGCTCGCGCCCCAGGCACCTCGGCCCGTGCGAATGCATTCGGCGGCCGCGCGGTGATTCGCGAGCAGGTGGTGGACATCCGTGTTGTACGCCGTCAACTCTGCATTGAGCGTGTCGAGCTGATGTTCGGACCGGCGCATCGCCTTCGTGTGCTCGGTAATGTTCCGCGAAGCGAGCGCATGCCGCTGCTGGAGCACGGTGAGTTGCTCCTCCAGCCGCCGCCTCTCGCCATTGCACGCGGCGGCGATGAGGCAGAAGGCGACGAGTTGAGCGCCGATCCGCATCACTACTCCGCGCGCCACCGCCCTTGTGGATCTCCCGTCAATACGAATGCCGCCCAATAGCGGGGATCGCCATAGAGCGGATTGGCCTTGACCGCAAGCTGCGCCTGACGCAAAGCCTCCGCAATGGAGACGCCGGCGACCAGCCGTTCATAAAACGCTTTCATCAGTTCGGCCGACGCCGCGTCGTCGATGTTCCACAAGGTAGAGACCACGCCGGGAGTGCCCGCATAGAGGAGCGCGCGCGTCAGACCGATCACTTCGTCGCCGCCGCTGCGCGCGCCGATCGCGGACTGGCAGGCAGAAAGAACGACAAGATTGACTCCAGTCAGGTCGAGCGACGAGAGAATCTCGTCGACGGTCAGATTACCGTCGTATTTGGTTCCCGCCGCGAGCGCGATTCGACTGAACAGCGGATTCGTGGGGTCATAGATGCCGTGAGCCGCGAGGTGAATCAGATCGACCTTTCCGTCCAGATCGTAAAGCAGCCCTTCGCGCGCCTCTGCGCCCAGTGACGGCTTTGTACCGAGTAACCGGGCAACAACAGTGGCTTCCTTCGCCGCGCCGGGCAGTCCGGATAACGACGTTTTTGGATCGCCGACGATCAGCGCCCTGCCGTCCACCGCCGTTTCCTTCGCACTGAGAAACTGCAGTGCACTCGCGCTCGGGGCATACGTCAGCGCGAAATCTTCCAGCAGATCATGCCCGTTCTTCGGATTTCGCAATGCGGCGAACGGCACCCAATGCAACATGCCATGTGGGACGAGAATGAGCTTTTGATGCTGAATGGCGGGAAGCAGTGGGGCCATGAGCTGCTCGAACGCATCCTCAGCCGTTCCCGGCTCATCGCAACCGTCGAGCACGGAAACTCCACGAATCGAGGAGGTGGAAAATCCCCGCGCCCAGCAAACAATTCGCTGCAAATCGCGGTGTCCGATCGGGAGACGCTCGTAATGCATCCCCTTCCGATCCACGACCCAGGCGTGGACGTGGCGCGCGGAAACGAAATAGCTGATCAACGTCGCGTCGGCCGGCAATTGTTCGCGTAATGTCTCGAGCGGCAACGACTCGACATTCGTCAGGGCCTCGTATTCCGGACTGGAGACCTTCACCTGCGTGAGCACGGTCTTGTAATGCTGCCGGGCCCGATCGAGATCGGCCACCAGCACGGCGTTCGTTCTCCCACTTGCCGCCACCTCGTGCTCGCGTCTCGCGATTTCCGCGCGCAGAATTTCGGCTTCCTGCATGAGCCGAGGATCCGCGCCACGCTCGGCATTGAAGCGGCGATTGCCGACCATCTGCAGAAATGCACGCGCTCGCGCGCGTTCCGCTTGTGCGAAGGCCTCCTCGGCACGGCCCTGCAACATGAGCATGTCGATCAGGATGTCGTAATACCAATGACGGCGGTTCCCGAAGTAGCCGGCCAGCATCTCTTCGACCTTGATATCGTCCGCCGCGACATTGAGCGCCTTCGCCACGTCGGTGAAGTAGCGGATTCCCTGCTCATGATTTCCCTCGTTCCAATAACTCGCGCCGATCAGGCCGAGCAAACCGGCGCGGAAATCGTTGTTCGGGTCGGTTTCCAGTATCTGGCACCACACAGTGCGGGCGCCCGCGAAATCTCCCTGGTCCATGAGAGCCTTTCCGCGAGCGACCGCGGGAACTGCCTGCAGGAGCGGCAGTCCCGGAACCGTAGCTGCCACGTCCGGCGTAATGGATTGGCGTCCACCACGAAGCCACTGATGCCCGGCCTCCATCACACCGTCCGCTGCGCCAAGTCCTCTCGCCTCGGCTAGCTGATGCCACGCCTGGAAAGCCACATCGAGGTCTTGGGGTAAAACCTCACCGGCCATGAATCCACTCATGCTCTCGAGCAGGTCCGCCAGCGCGCCCGCGAGCTTGAAGCCGCTCTTACTCGCCAGCTCTCGCGTCTTATTGAGATCGGCTCTCGCATGGTCGTGCATCCCGAGCTGGATATGCACTTCCGCGAGAAGAAGCCATACTGGCGCTTCGAGGTACGGTTCTCTTAATTGTTGATAGAGCTCGATCGCACGGCTGAGATGTTTTGCTGACGTTCCAAACGTCCCGCGGTACATGTGCAATGTCCCGAGGTCGCAGTGGATGGCGGCCTGCCGGGAGACATGGGCTCGCTTGACGGCGCGTTTCAGCAGTTCCTCATAGAGCGCCAGGGCATCGGTGAAGCGACCGGCCTTCAACAGCAGGCCCGCGCGGTCCTCGAGGACGAGATCTTCACGCGCCGGATCATTCAACGTCCGCACGACCGTCAGTGCCCGGTCGTTCCACTGCAGCGCTTCGTCAACGCGGCCGGTCAGGAGCTCCAGTTCGGCCAGCTGATTGAGAATCCAGAGCTCAGACCGTGGATCCCCCATCGCCAGCGAGCGAAGCATCTGGTTCCCGCCGAGCGCCTTGAGATAGTGTTCCCGCGCCTCGCCCAGACGCCACTGCCGACGGCGAAGCTCGCCCATGTGCCGGGCGATCACCGCGTCGAAACTGCCCGCGAACATCGCTGCGGCGGTAACGGCCTGATTGAATTGTTCCTCCGCCTTCTCGAGCGCTCCTGCTTCCATCAGGACACAGCCGTAGCTGTCGCGGGTCATCACCTCCGCGAGTTTGAGCAGGATCGGTTTCAACATCTCCGGATAATCGGCGAAAGTGCCAAGCATCGCCGTCTGCACGCCGAAGACGGGCCCCAGAATCTTGATTGCCCCGAACGAGAACTTTGATTGTGGCTCCGCTGCCTTTTGCAGCATGGCGAGGGCGCGCTCGTGAACGGCGATCGATGCGTCGATCTGTCCTTCCTGCTTCTCGAGCTCCGCGAGCGTGCGCAGACTCAGCCAAGCCGTGAAAGTGTCGTCGAGCGCGAGGAATTTCGCCGCGGCGTCCTCGAATCCGACCCGCGCAGCCGCCGGATCCTTCAGTGCCGCATCCGCCGCGGCGAGGAGCATGACCACGCAGGCCTCTCCCAGAGCATTTTGCTCGCCAATAAATTTCGCACGAGCCATCAGCAGCTCCTCTTTCGCCTCCTGATAGCTGTGCTTCATCAGTAGCTCGCTCGCCGCGGCCAGCGAATCTTCTGTCGCATGCGCAACCGAGGGGAGCATCACAATGGCGAGACAAAGAAACCGTGCGAAGTTCATCGTGCAGATCTCTTTCGTGGTACCGATTCGAAAACGACCTTGTCGATGGACCAGTTCGGCGTAGTGCGAATGGGATCGCTCCCACGCGTGCCGGCGAGCGTGGACGCGAGTAGCTCTTCGAGGGGCGAATACCTCGCGCTCATATGCGGTGCGCGCACGCCGAGCCATTGCAGGCTGGCGAGATTCGGCAGTTGCTCGTCGGTGAACAGGAGAAAATAGGTATCGATCCCGTATGGCTCAGCCACCACAAACCTCCGCGTGCCGATGAGCGGAATCTCTACGGGCGGGCGCCGCAGTGGCTCACCGGGCGTGGTCGTGAACGGCAGCAGGTTTTCTACCGATCCCCTCTCAGGCGATGGATAGAGCAGCACGCTCTTGCCATTACTGTCGATGGCGAACACATAGACGTAGCGCGAATAGACCGGCTCAGCGCGCGATGATTCACGCTGGCGGAGGACCAGGCCATAACGGACTCCGCCGACGAGCTTCCCGTTCTCGACAAACTGTCCTCCGTCGAGATGCCTCACGGCGAGGCGATAATGCGATCGGAACGCACTCGGTGAGGGAAGCCCGTGCCATGCCTGGACTCGACGCAATCGCACAAGGTTTTCGCGCAGTGAAACTGCATCGTCTGTCCAGGCGGTCCGCAACGGCAGGACACTGCGCGCGTGGTCGCGAATGGACGCCGACGGCCGCACCCACGCGTATTCGATGCGGTCGTGGGCGAAGCGTCCCGCCAGAACGTAATCCGCGGTCTCCGGCCCCGCTGTCAACTCGGTGCCGGAGATCTCCGACTCGCCGAAGATCGCATCGATGAATTGCGAGTGCGCCGGCAAGTGCACGAACAGCGAAGTCCTGGAGCGAACACCATCGAGCAGCCCGTCGCCGCACTTGCGCCTCCGTCCCTTCGCGACGACTTCCCATCCCTGGTCACGCCAGCGCAGCAGGTGCGCGGGAGTTCTTTCCGTCGGATCTTCGATCCAGCGCATGCGGCGTTTCGCAGCCGTTTTGCGAAGTGACCGCGCGATTGGCAACACTTCGAAGTTCGCCCTGGGAATCCAGACACGTAAGGGAGGACTGGGAGGCGCAGCCCAGCTTACGAGCTCGAGCAGAGCGCCCGAATGAAGCAGTGGGGCGCCACTGAGCACGCGCGCGGTCGAATGCGCAACGCCGCTGAGCGATGCGACCTCGAGCCGCACATCGTCGCGGCCGACGAGCCGCAACTCGCTGCCGACCGTGACGCCACTCGCCCATCCGCCCTGCAACAGGTACGTTCCCGGACCCAGGGATTTTTCGATTGCAATGACTTCGCGGTCGTTGCGGCGATTCGCGCGGATGCCGAGTAAAGGATTTCTGCGCGCATCAGCGTTGGCGGCGAATACCGGGTCCTGCGCCGGCCGCTCCGCCTGCAACCGCGCCCGTGCGCGCAGAAACGTATCGCTTGCAGGCTCGCCGGGGTCCGCATCGCGCATTGCGCGTGCAAGCGCCCACGAGAAAGCACCGCGGATTTTTCCGTCATCGCCGAGCGTCTCGAACGCGAGATCGAAATCCTGCGCCGCGGACAGAACCAATGCGCCGCGGCTTTCCGGGCTCTCCGGATTCCTGGCGTCCGCCACGTCGCGTGAGTCCGGCCGGATGGCCCGATACCGCATCCCGCCATCGAGTCCGCGCGCACCCGACCCGCTGTGGCAGGCGTCGAGGACGATCGTCAGGCGCGCTCCCTGATCGAGGATGCCGTTGAAGAACGGCAGCAATTCCTTATCGCGGATATCGTTTGCGCCGAGCCGCGAGTCGGCGGGTATGAGCGATTCGTCGAGACGGTCCTCTTCGCGCGACAGCGAATTCCGGACCTGCGAGCCGTGTCCTGAGAAATAGAAAAACACGACGTCGTCCTTCTGTGCAGGCGCGAGGAGATGCTTCTGCAGGGCCTGCAGGATCGCCTCGCGCGTCGCCTGCTGATCCTCGAGCACGGCGATGTCCTCGCGCTGAAAGCCGTAGAGCGCGACGAGCAGCTCACGCATCATCTCTACGTCGTTGAGTGCACCGTCGAGATTCGCCCACGCGCGGTCGGGGGGCGCACTCCGCTCGGGTGCGGGCAGGCTCGATGCAGAATAGTCGTTGATGCCGATCAGCAGTGCGCGACTGCGACCTGTCTGCGCATTCAGCACGCTCGCGCACAGCAGGGACACCAGCGCCAGAATCAGACTTCCTTTCATCATCACGCAAAGACACGAAGGCGAGTGATGGGTTCGTTCCGACTTTTTCTTCGGCCCGGTGTCCCTCTCCTCCATAAGGAGGAGTCATGACCGTTTCGCTTGCCCCTGTGGAGAGTTTCTGCCGCGATTGCGGCTCCGTCATTCACACTCGCGCCGAAATCTGCCCCAAATGCGGCGTGCGCCAGAAAGCACTGCCCATGGCGGGGACTCGCAGCCGCGTCGCCGCGGGAATCCTGGCGCTGTTTCTCGGCGGCATCGGCGCGCACAAGTTCTACCTCGGTCAGCCGGGCCTCGGTATCGTCTATCTGCTACTCGTCTGGACGTTCGTGCCGGCCATCGTTGCAGTGATCGAAGGGATCGTGTACCTCTGCATGTCGGATGCGGCGTTCAACACCAAATACAACGCGATCCCGTAACGTAAAGAGCGCCGCGTTTCCGCGGCGCTCTTTTTCTCGCCTCATGGATATTTGACGATGGGACAGAGCGATAAATCGTACGGCGCCTTCGCGCGCGGGTTGAGATTGAGCTGTTCGAGCAGATTCGACCAGAGCTCCGCCTTAGGATGCACGGCATTCCAATCGACCTGTGGCTCCGAAGGAGATGCCGGCGACGCAGTATGAGGAATGAGCCGGTCCGCGCGCGCGGGCGGTGACTGCACGAGGTCGTAATAGATCTGGAAGTGCTGGCCCGGCGCAGGTGTCGGCGCAATTGTGTCCGGCGCCGGCGCGATGAATGGCGGCAGATTGAGCACTGCCACTTCCACGACGCCCTGTTCAGGGTAAAGCTTCATGGAGCGGCGATTTTCGCTGTCGGTGAATTTCTGGTCGACGATCTCGACAGAATCGCCGGGCACTCGAATTTCGGCCGCCACCCAGTTCGCCGCTGCCTGTGCATACGGCGCCTCGGGACCTTCACCGGAAGGTTTCCGGAAATGAACCGGCCGCGCCTTGCCGTCGATCTTCACCAGCGAATAGGTGAACAGCTTTCCACTCCGCAGCTTCAGCCGCGCGGCGATCATGCAGCCCGGCGGCGGATCGGGACTGGTCACAGCGGCTTTGAAGCCTCCAATGCCGGGCGAAACCTTCGAAAGCGAGGTCACCCACGTGAAGTCTTCGCGCTGGGCCGGCGTCATCGGCACGAGCTGCAGCGTACCGTCCTCATTGACCGTACGCACATCCGTGCGAATGGCCAACGGTTCCCCCGGACCCTGGAGCGTCAGATCGGAGCTCGCAAGTTTCCATGCGCCACCGCTGAGGATCGCACCATTGAGCGCCGTCAAAGCTTGCTGGGGGGTCTTGTTGGAATAGAGGAGTTGTGCGATCGCCGTGTTATCGGTCGTGGTGCACGTGCCTTCGCACGCGCCTGCACGGGCGAGGAGAAGGGGAGTGTGATGCGCCAAGGGCGCACCGTTGGCCAATGCATATTCGTGCGGCGTATTGACGAGCAGCACGACGACTTCTGTGCCTTCCGCGTTCGGTAAGAGCGCGATCAGGCCGCTGAAAAAAATCCGTAATACGAACTCTGTCATTGCGTTCTCCTTGTCATGTCAGCCGAAGCCGGGAACGGGGACGGTGCATCACCAATCACCTGAAATGCGGACCAGCCCCAGGGTGCCCGTCGCGCTTCTTCAGGGCGACCGAGCATGTCCAATTGGGCTTGGCGCAGCGCATCGTCGGCGTCGCGTCCGTCGCGGTAATATCGATGAAACCGCACCAGCAGATCCTCGGTCGCGTAGCTGTCGCTCACCTTCCACAATGTACCCACTACCCCTGGAACACCCGCGACAATCAACGGCCGTACGAGCGGCGACAGACCTTCAGGACCGACCGCGGTTCCTCCCGCAGTACTGCACGCCGATAAGACGGCCAGGCGGGCTCGGGTCAGATGTAATACATTGGAAAGACGCTCCGCGTCGATCGCACCCGTATCGCTCCCTGCCGGCGCCAGCAGTAGAAACGAACGGGAGGGAACGTCCGGATTGGGAAAACCGTGTACTGCGAGATGAATGATGCTACTGTCCGCCGCCCGCCGCAGAAACTCCGGCACGGTGGCGTCACCGCCTGTCCGTGGCGGTTCGACGCGCGCAACGGACGAATAGACTTCACGAATTCGCGCCACTTCCGTACGCGCATTGATGAGCGGCTCCAGTTTGAGATCGAGCCGCGGATCCACGGTCGGATCGGCAAACAGGAGCACAGACTGATCCGCGAACATTTCCAGTTGCTCACCCCGGACGCGCGAGAAGGCATAGAGTGTGGCGCTTCCCGATACGGAGACCGCATGGTCTTCGATGAGATAGCGGTTGCCATGCCTGAGCGCGACGAACGGAAGCCCATGCATTGACCGGTCGGGAACGATGACGATGTTCGCTTCGGACGTTGTCTTGTGCCATCGCGCGACCACCGCCAGCGGCTGTTTGAGCAGTGCGTCATAAGGCGCGCCAAGCATCCCTTCGAACCGTTTCGTGTCACGCAGTGACGCGAAGCGTTGCAGCGAACGAGTCCAGCGCCGGATTTCCGATTCACGAGCGTCTAATTTCAACCGCTGGGCATTCCGGCGGCCTACCACCCACACGTAAGTGTGATCGTCGTGGACGCTGTATTCGAGGAGAAACGTCCCCTCAGGCAGGTATTGCTGAACATCGGCGAGGCCAAGCGGCTCGTCGTCATGCAGACGATCGCGAAATGAATCCGGCAGATCGTCGCGCTCCAGAATCCGCTGCAGCGGCTCGTATCCGCGTGCCTTCTCGGCGTATTCGAACGCTTTGACATCATCGCCGGCGGCAACATGCAAGTCGATCAGACTTCGATAAGCCTTTTGCGCGCGCGCGAAAACCGCTGACCAGAGTCGCTCATCGAAGCCGCGTTCCGGACTGCGTGGGCGCTGCGCGCGGCTCTCCAACGCCGCTTTCTCCTCGGTCCGAAGACTTGCGACCGCAGATTCCAGATCTTCGGCCGCCGCGGCATGATTCCCGTCCAGGCGATACAACTCCGCACGCTGAATGCGTAGCGATGCCGCCAATGACAGGAAAGAGGTCTGCGCCGCGAGATCCACTCCCCGGGAAAGCGCGTCGATGGCGCTCCGCCGATCCCCTCGGCCGACGAACGTATGGGCCTGCACTTCCAGCAGGCGCGCCTGGAAGGCGAGTGGAATGTCGACGTTCCCCTCTTCAGCCATACGCGCTGAAGCAGCGAGATCCGCCTCGGCTTTGCCCACATCCTTCAACAACGCATAGATGCCGGCACGCGTCCGCAGTGCGATGCCCAGATTCTTCCGAAGCTTTTCGAGGGTTGCGTCAGGAGCGGTTGACAGTTCTTTCTGTAGGAGCAGGACGGCTTCGTTCTGATAACGGACCGCGACGTCCGGATACCCGAGAGCCACGGCGGACAATGCATTTTCGCCGAGTTGAATGTGACGCGCCTGCGGGTCCACCAGATTGCCGGCATCACGCTGCGCTTGATATGCGGCTCGCCATGTGAGTTCGACGTGGCCGATCTGGCGAAGTAGTCCGCCGAGGTCAGACTGCATCCGGGCAGCGTTTTCACGATCGCCGATACTGTGAAAGATTTTCCGGGCCTGCGAGGATTCAGCATATGCGTCGAGATCACGGCTTTGATGCATGAAGAGCAGACTGCGCGCGGCATGGACTTTTCCGATGATGCTCGGATAACTCGTCGCAGTGGCTTCGATCGTCTCCACGACGGCCCACGCCTCGTCGAAACGATGAATCTGTGTAAGCGACCTGACTTGCTGGAGCATGGCCGCGTATCGTGACGGGCTCGCCGCTGCACGCAGCATCTCGGCCGCGCGCGCATAATCTTCGGGCGTCGTGTCCTTGGCCCGTGTACTCGCGAGAACGGCGTACCCTTCATGAAGCAACGCCGTAACGCGCGGATCTCTGATCGAGCGAATCCGTTCCACGGCGTCGAGCAGATAGCGATCGCTGGGCGGTTCGGATGCGGCCATCGCAATTGCAGTCGCGAATCGAAGCTTTTGGTCCGCAGTAGCCTGATCTCCGCCTATGGATGCTTCGGCCCATGCCGGCAATAGGTCTTCTTCGACGAGGCGCTGGACCGTTCGACGATAGGGCGCGATCAATTGCAGAACGGCCCTGTGATCGCCGCGGGCCGCGGCATCCGGCAGCAGCAGGCGCCGCGATGGCCATTGTGCTGCGGCGGTGTGGCTGCGCCGTGCGAGCAGACGCTCGTGGTGGTCCTTCGCTTCCCGCTCCCAGGGCGACGCCGCATCCCGGCGCAAAGCCTGCCATGATTCGATCGCGTCGTCATCGAAACCGAGGGCTTCCAAGGCAAGCGCGTAATTAAAGTTCGGAACGTCGGTTGCACCGGGCAGCTGAACCGCACGAGCCGCAGTGTGCAGTGCGCGGACGAAATCCGAGGGCTGGTTTCGCCGTTGCGCGCGCACGTAGTACGCGCCGGCGAGATCGGTGAGGTATGCCGCGGTCGGATGCGGCCCCTCCAGCGCTTCCAACTTTTCGATGGCCGCGTCCGTGCAAACATCGACGTACACAAATAATCGCACTGCTTCTGCGGCCGTATTCATCTTGTCGTCACATTCACTGACGTCAAGAGACACGAACTCGGCGGGCAGGTTGATTTCCGCCGGCCCGCAGCGCACGGTCTCGACCACACGGTCCGCCGCCAGCGTGTTCGTGCAGGGCGTCCATGCGTCGAACCCGCTCAGGCGAGCCTCCGTCAGCCGCAACGGTGGCTCCTTCCGGCAGGTCAGGAAGATGCATACGAACAAAGAAAGAAAGATGGCGACCGCCGGCCGCCACGGAAGGAGGAAGATTTTCATCGGCTTTACCTGCTGGAATGACCGGGGTAATGATATAGGGAACGCCGCATGGCCGATGATCGCGACGACCGGTTCGAAAAGCTGTATGAGTACTATCCGGCTGTCGTGTCACTGCTCCGCAAACTCGATTTCGAGCTCGACGACGCCCGCGATCTTGCACACGAAGTCTTCCTTCGTGTCTTTCAAAGCATGGATGCGTACCGGGGCGAGTCGAAATGGAGTTACCTCGAGACCGTGACCCGCCGCCTCGCCTACAACGAGATACGGAATCGTCATGCCGCCAAGCGGAACGGCCTTCACGTCGCAACCGAAGAGATCCTCGAGCTCGATGACAGCCGGACGCTTGCGCCGGACGAGGCACTCAGACAAAAGGAAAGTGCCGGCCGACTTTACGACGCGATCCGGCAGCTCAACGCGGATGAACAGAAATTGATCCTGCTGCAGCTTTCCGGCGCGTCCTATGAAGACATCGTCTCGCTGACGGGATTGAAGCTTTCTGCGGTGAAATCCAGGCTTCACGTGATCCGGAAGCGCTTGCGCGAGCTCCTCGGTGAAGATGTCGAAGGAATCGGTGGCGGCGATGATCAGTAAAGAAGCGCGCGAAACTGCATATCGACGTCTGCTCGCCCAAGGCCGGCAAAGGCTGGGACCTCCCCCGACATTCGGGGAAGTGGAGGCACTGTCACGTGGCGAACTGTCGGACGCGGAGGCCGGACGCGTACGAGAACTGCTGATCCACTATCCCGATCTCCTGCGTGTGATGACCGAGCCGTTTCCGTCAACGGCTGAGGGAGTGTTAACCGAGGATCAGATCGCGTCGGATCTGGCGAAGATTCGCGAGCGCGTCCGGCGGGAGGCCGCACCGCCGCCTGCGCTATTCCGAAAGCCGGCGGTCATGTGGCTCGTTGCTGCGACTGTGCTCGTCGCGCTCGCCATCGGCGGTCTCACGATCCGCAGGATGACGCTCGATCCTCGTCCGGTCGCCACGCTGGTGCTCTATTCGGACGGATCGAGAGGTAGTTCGAACCACCCACGCGGCACTTCGCAGAGCGTCCCGGCGAATCTCAGCACCTCGACCGACTATACCCTCAGGCCCGCATTCAGCGGCAGGCGACATTACCGCCACTATCGCGTGGAGCTCGTCGACCTCAATACTGATCCTCCCCGCCCGATCTGGTCGCAGGACGTCGAACGACAGCGCGATGGTACCTATCCAGTCACGCTCGAAACCCACGATCTGGACGCCGGTCTGTATCGCCTGGTGCTGTTCGGCATCGACGATACCGACGACGTGCTCGCGCAATACACGCTGCGCGTTTCCTCGCCTTAGCCTTAGCCTGCGATCATTCACCGTGGCGTGTCCCCGGGGAATGTCCCCGCCGCCCGTCGTGAATGACCTGAACGCACTGCTCGAAGATCGCGAGCGTGCGATCGCGCGAGCGCTCACGACGGCGGGTGATCTCGCCCATGAATTGAAAACGCCGCTCGCGGGTGCTCGCGCAGGAGGCGGAACTGGCCGGCGCCGCCGGCCATCACGATCTCGCAACCACGCTCCGCCAGCAGGTCGAGCGGATGCAGCGACAGATCGACTATCACCTCGCTCGCGCACGGGCCACCGCATCAGTAGGTGAAGCGCCGGGGCTGCGATGCGCTGTCCTTCCATCCGCGGAGGCCCTGGTCCGCACGATGCAGCGCCTGCGCGCGGAACGCGAGCTGACGATCGACATCGATCTCTCGCCCACGCATGAGATCCGCGGACGCAGGGAAGACCTCGACGAAATGCTGGGAAACTTGCTCGACAACGCGTGCAAGTGGGCGCGCGCGCGAGTGGCCATCTCGTCATCCCTCGACGGCGCCCGGTTCGAAATTGCGGTCGACGACGATGGCCCCGGCCTCGATCCGTCGATGCGTGCCGAGGTGTTGCAGCGGGGAGTGCGCGCGCCAGCGATTGAGAATGGATTGGTCGACGAGCCGTTGGCCGTCGAAGTGACGGACTGGTAGTAGCGGAAGTGCGGCGCATTGCTGCCGATGTTGGCGGCCGGGCTGTGATTGATGGTGGAGAAGCTGCCGTCGTTGAAAATCTCGAACGCCACCCAGCGGAATGACAAAGACACGCCTCTGAGTCCCGGCAGCGCTGACCAGCGGATGTTCCGCTCCGACGTCGTCCCGACCTTGACCACGGCGATGTCGGTGCCGCTGCCGTTCGCGGCTCCCCACCCGGCCGCGCCGTGGCGTGAACGGATGTCGTGCGCGGTGCCGGACCGATCCCCGAACGCGCGAGCGTCAGCGCGGAAGGGAAGCGTCGGCGTGACGGTCGAGTCGGTCGGGCCGGTGATACTGCCGTCGCGCGGCGGTCCCGCCGGTCGGCGTCTGAAACTGCGCGAACGCAGGAATCGCGAGCGCATCCCATGAGGAGGGGTACCGGTGCGAGCAGGATGGGACTTCGCGCTTCGAACCGCAATGTAAAAAGTTGCGGCCGCGCGATGGGGAATGTCCCCCGCCGCCCGCAAGTTCTTGCAACTCCGTGAAGGCCTGCTGTATCTTCCCGGCCCGAAGCTCAGGCTCTTAGCTCAGTTGGTTAGAGCACCACCTTGACACGGTGGGGGTCAGCGGTTCGAGTCCGCTAGAGCCTACCAATCGCCATCATCTCCGCCGCCTTCGGGCGGCGTTTTGCTATGAGCCGACTGCGCGCCCGCGTCCGCAACGCCGTCTTCCGCGCCGTGAAGCGCGTGCCGCGGCGCGCGGTATCGCCGGTCGTGAAGAACGACCTCTTCCACGCCCACGAATCGCTCTTCGAATTCCTCGGCGCCTTCGGATCGCAGCGCAAGGTGCTCGTTCTCGGCGGCGAGGCCTATGCCGCGCACGCGATCGCGCAAGGGGCGGCGCGCGTGACCGCGGTGCTGCCTTCGGCGGCGTCGCGGTACGGGCGGCGCGCGTTCGCGGCGGACAACCTCGAGTTTCGCAGTGACGCGACATCGGCCACAAAGTACGACGTGGTCATTCACAACGGCGTTCCGCGCGACATCGCGGCGTTGCGCGCATCGCTCGAACCGAACGGCAAACTGCTCGTTGCGATCACGCCGGCGGAGGACAAGAAGCCGCTGGCCGGCTTCGCGAATGTGCGGCGCTTCGTCCACATCGCAAACGTAGCGCTCGACTTCTCGTCGCCTCTCTTCACCGACGTCCCGCGAAGCGCGTTTTCTTTTCACGAGCTCGGGCTGCACGACCTGATTCCGCACCACGCCATCGGCATCGTCTACCTCGCCACCGACGATCCTAAATGGCGTGACCTGCAACTGCACCTCGGCTGCGGTCCGCTCGCGCTCGAAGGCTGGATCAACATCGACAACCAGCCCTATGCCGGCATCGACTTCCGCTGGGATCTCGCGCGCGGCATTCCGTTCCGCAACGCGCGCTACGTGTTCGCCGAGCACTTCATCGAACACCTCAGCTACCAGCAAGGCGTCGACTTCACACGCGGTTGCCGCGCCGCGTTGCACGACGACGGCATCCTCCGCCTCTCGACGCCGAACCTCGACTGGGTGTGGAAGGTCGGTTATCAGCCGGAGGCGTGGGCGAACGAAGACGAAGCACTGCGCGATTGCTTCGTCATGAACCGCGCGTTCCGCGGCTGGGGCCATCAGTTCATCTACAACCTCACCACACTCACCGCGCTGCTGCAGAACGCGGGGTTCGCGAACGTGCACACGCTCACCTACGGTGAGAGCGACACGCCCGCGCTCGCCGGACTCGAACGCCACGAGAAGTACATCGACTCGCCCGATCTTCCGCACGTGCTCGTGGTCGAAGCGAGCGGACGGCACGAGGTGACGACCATCCGTGGCGCAGCGAACATCGCGGAGTACTTGCGAGACGTGGCCGCGGTCTGAGGCGATCCAGATCGCCTCATGCGCGACTGGTCACCTTCAACCCCACGATCGACACGAGCAGCAACGCCAGAAAGCCCATGCGCGCGAGCGTCAACGGCTCGTCGAACAGCGCGATGCCGAGGATGGCGGCGCCGAACGCGCCGATGCCGACCCAGACCGCGTACGCCGTGCCGATCGGAAGCGTGCGCGCCGACCATGACAGCAAAAACATGCTCGCCGCGATGGCGAGAATCACGAGCACCGACGGCAGCGGCCGGCGGAAACCGTCCGTGTACCTGAGCCCGACAGCCCAGCAGACTTCGAGCACTCCGGCAAAGATCAGCGCGAGCCATGGCAGCGACATGGGCGGACGATAACGCACGCAACGCTGGTCACACCATTGCAATGTCCGCCACGGGAGGAACTTATGGCAAGAACCGAAACGAGCGAGCGGAAGTCGTCCTCGCGCAGCAAGAAGAGCGGCAACGGCAGCGGCGGCGGCGGCGCGAAGTCGATGCTGCGCAATGTCGTCGGCGGCAGCGCCGCAACCGACACCCTGATCGATCTCGTCGAGCGCCTCGGCCTCGTCGACATCGTCGTCGGCCGCGTGAAGTCGCGCATTGAAGAAACCGACGTCGATGATCTGCTCGATGAAGCGACCGAGTATCTCCGTCGCAATCCCGAAGTCCTGGTCGTCACGCTCGGCGCCGTGACCGCGGCGACGGGTCTGCTCGTGTGGCTGAACAGCCGGCGCGAGTGGGACGGCAGTGAACGCCGCACGCCGGTCAACGTCACCTCGGCGCCGGGACGCGTGCGCCGCACGACTTCGCGCTCAGAGCAGTAGCGGCACTTCGGCGGCAGCGGCCGGCACTTCGTACGTATCGCGCGCGGATTTCCGCACGCGAATACGAGTGTTGCCGCCGCTGACCACCGCGACGGAAACGTCGATCCCGACGGCTTTCCAGCCGGCCAGCACCGCTTCCTGCGGCGCGCTGCCGGATCCGAACAACTCGCCCGCCGCGCGCCACGTCGCGTCCGCGCAATGCTGAAAGCGCGAGCGCGGCCCGAGCTCATTGGTCAGCGCGCGATACCAGATCCGCCCCGCGGTTTCCCATGCGTGTCCGCCGAGCAGCGTGGCCACGCGATAGAAGGCGTGATTGGGAATGCCGGAGTTGATGTGCACGCCGCGGTCGTCGCTCGACGTCTTCACGTAATCGCGCATGTGCGACGGCTGCGGATCGAGGCCGAGGACGCGATCGTCGTACGCGGTGCCGGGTGCTTTCATCGAGCGGATGGCGACGCCGCGAACGCGCGGCGTGAGCAATTCGGCGCCGATGTTCCAGTCGGCGCGCGAGGCGGTCTCGTTGCGCCAGTACTGCTTCACCAGCGTGCCGAAGACATCGGAGAAATGTTCGGCCAGCGCGCCGCACTGCCCGCTGAATCCGAGGGCGGCGGCGTATTGCGTGAGGCCGTGAGTGAGCTCGTGCGCGACGATGTCGATCGATGCGGTGAAGCGATGAAAGTACTTGCCGTCGCCGTCGCCGTAGATCATCTGCCGCCCGTTCCAGTGCGCGTTGTTGAACGCGTTGCCGTAGTGCACGGTCGACTCGAGGCGCAATCCGCGATCGTCGAGCGAACGTCGATCGTGCACGCGGCGGAAGTAGTCGTATGTCCGACCGGCGAGCTCGTACGCCTCGTCGGCAGCGGCGTCGCGCGACCGAGCGCTTCCTTCGGTGCGCACGATGCGGCCAGGCAGCTCGCGGCCGTGCTGCGCGTCAAACACCGTGCGTGTTTTCACACGACGCGGCACGAGCAGGACACCTGCGACGAGCGCCGCGACCTGCCGCTCGCGACGCGGTTGCGCGGACATCGACAGTGCGGCGAGCGCGCGCACACGATCGTCGTCATCACCGCGTTCGGCAATGCTCCGAAGAATGTACGGCGGGATGACGCTGCAGAGTGGGATGGGGAAGGATAGTACCTCGGAGTACCTCGGAGTACCTCGGAGTACCTCGGAGTACCTCGGAGTACCTCGGAGTACCTCGGAGTACCTCGGAGTACCTCGGGTTCCTCGGGTTCCTCGGGTTCCTCGGGTTCCTCG